>Ga0247832_1000215_pt1 | contig 118705 bp, 107 predicted proteins | sample LaCruzMarch2015__10_FD_192407 | JGI IMG/M metagenome (GOLD analysis project Ga0247832, IMG submission 192407) | Freshwater microbial communities from meromictic Lake La Cruz, Castile-La Mancha, Spain - LaCruzMarch2015_4m | ecosystem: Environmental > Aquatic > Freshwater > Lake | place: Spain... | reverse complement strand
CTCCAGAATGGCGATCAGGGCCGAGGTGGTAGCGCCGACCTGGTTGATGGCATCCACTATCTGGCGCAAGTCGACACCTGGCTGGAACAAAAACATGGGCTTGTTGGGCTCGCTGATCGCGACTTCAGAATTGGTGACAGGCGTAGCCGCTGCGGCATTTCCGATAACCGGTTGGGCCAGGGGTTGGGACACCTCGTTGGTAGCAGACACCGATACCGTGATGGTGCCGTGGCTGACTGCGGCTGCAGTGACCCTGACGTTGCGGCTAATGACCACAGTGCCGGTCCGGGCGTTGACGACAACCCTGGCTGGTGGCTCACCGGGTTGTACGTCGATGTTTTCGATCATGCTGACAAAGGCCACGCGTTGGCTGATGTCCATCGGTGCACGGATAACGATTGAGACGCCGTCCAGCGCCGTGGCGACGCCAGCGCCAAATTTGGTGTTGATGGCCTGCACAACGCTGGATGCAGTCGTGAAATCGCCCTCGCGAAGATTGAGCACCACATTGTCAGACTTGGCGAACGGGTTGCTGACAGTTTTTTCTACGGTGGCGCCACCTGGAATACGCCCCGAAGTTCCCACCCCTATGGTGACGCTGGAGCCGGCTGAAAAGGCGCTGGCCGACGTGTCAGTGAGGGATCCCTGGGCCAGGGCGTAGATCTCGCCGTCGACACCGCGCAGGCTGGTCAACAGCAGGTTGCCGCCACGCAGGCTGGTGGTTTTGCCGATGGCCGATACATTGATGTCAATACGCTGGCCGGGCTTGGACATGCCCGGCAGGTCAGCGGTGATCATCACGGCGGCCACGTTCTTGAGGTCGGCCTTGGCTGTTGCTGTGGCGGTCTCGAAGTCTTTCAACTGGTTTTCCTGATTGACACCCAAGCGATTGAGCAGGGTCTTCATGCTTTGGTTGGTGTAAGACAGGTCGCCGTCCCCGGTGCCGGCCAGACCGACCACCAGCCCGAAGCCGATGAGTTGGTTGCCGCGCATGGCAGCGATGCTTGCCATGTCTTTGATGCGGTCGGCATGGGCCCAGGATTGGGGGAGCAGCCAGAGCAGCAGTAGGAGGGGCAGGGCACGTAGCTTATGAGTCATGGTGTTCACCAGCAAGTGCTAGAAGGGCCAGAGTTTGAACAGGGCACTGGTGCCCCAGCCCGGGCGGGTGGCAGCAGCCATGTCGCCGGTGCCGCGGTAGGTGATCTGGGCATTGGCCAGGCGCCTGGACAGCACGGTGTTGTTGGGGGCGATGTCGTCAGGGCGGATCACGCCCGCCACTTGGATGATCTCGCTGCCCTCGGTCAGCGCCAATTGCTTTTCACCGCGAAGAATCAGGTTGCCGTTGCTCATGATGGCCACCACGGCCACCGTCACCGAACCCGTCAGAGCCCCTTCCTGGGTTGCTGCGCCGTTGCCGTTGTTCGATGTAATGGCGCCCAGCTTGCCGGCGCTTGAGGGTAAACCGATGTCGCCCATGAGGCCCTTGAGCCCAGGGGGAACGATATCGGTGCTGGAGGTTCTGCTGATCTCGCCTTTTTGATTGCGGGAAGCTTTGCTTTCTTCGGCAAGAATGACCGTGATCAGGTCACCCACTTGAAAACTGCGACCACCACTAAAGAAGCTTTCGTTCACACGCCCGTTGTAGATGGAGCCGGTGGCGGCCATGGGCTGCGCTACCTGCACAGGATAGACCGGAACAAAGTCTTTGGAGTGGGTGATGGGCTCTGGCGGCAAGACGCTGCAAGCCGCCAGCATGCTGACCAAAGGGAGCAGGGTGAGGTATTTCATGGCACCGCTCTTTTACATGTTCTGGTTCATGTACTTGAGCATGCCGTCTACCGCAGAGATGGCTTTGGAATTGATCTCATAGGCGCGCTGGGTTTCAATCATATTGACCATCTCTTCCACCACATTGACGTTGGAGGCTTCGAGCGTGCCTTGCATCAGCGTTCCAGCCCCGTTGAGCCCGGGCGTTAGCACCTGTGGCGCGCCGCTGGCTGGGCTCTCTTTGAGCAGGTTTTGCCCCAGTGATTGCAAGCCAGACGGGTTGAGGAAACGGGCGATCTGGATATTGCCCAAGACCTGTTGGCCACCTGTGGCAAGCTCTACAGAGACTGTACCGTCGCGACCGAATGTGACGCTGGATGCATTGGCCGGTATGGTGATGGCTGGTTGCAGTGGCGCACCGGCAGATGTCACCAATTGCCCGGTGGCCGAGACCTTGAAGTTGCCGTCGCGGGTGTACGCCAGTGTGCCATTGGCCTGGAGAACCTGAAAGTGACCTTCACCCGAGATGCCCAGATCAAGCGGGTTTTGGCTGTTCACCATATTGCCCTGTGCATGCAGTTTTTCGGTGGCGACCACGCGCACACCAGTGCCCAGCATCAGGCCGGTAGGGGCCTGGGTGGTTGCACCGGTTTGACCGCCTGCCTGTCGAACGTTTTGGTAGAGCAGGTCTTCAAATACCGCACGGTCACGCTTGAAGCCGGTGGTGTTGACATTGGCGAGGTTGTTTGAGATCACGTTCATGCGTGTCTGCTGCGCGTCGAGGCCAGTTTTGGCAACCCACATTGATGCGTCCATGGTCTATTCCTTGGTGATTTGGTTTGTTTAGCGGCGTGACGACTTGGAAATTCGAGCAGGATCAGGACGCCTTCATCATGGTTTCGCCCGACTCGTCGGTGGCTTTGGCTTCTTTGATCATGTTGATTTGCTGCTCAAAGGAGCGGCTCTGATCCATGAGCTTGATCATGACTTCCAGGGCATTGACGTTGCTGCCTTCCAAGGCGCCCGATGTGAGCCGGGGTAATTTGGGGCCGGAGGGAAAGTCTGCGCCCTGTGCCAACCCGACCACGCTGAATAGGCCGTCCGTGCGGCGCTGGAGCTTGACCTCGCTGGCGTCGCGCAGCAGTAGCGCGCCCAGGGCCACCGGCGGGGTGGCATTGGTTTGGGCCGGGTCCCTGCCGAACACCGTGCCGTCAGATTCGATGGTGATGACTAGGCCAGCGGGGGCGCTGATGGGTGCACCGCCTTGGTCTCGCACCAAGTGACCGCTGCCATTCTCCAACACGCCGTTGGCATTGACGCGAAGATCGCCGCGCCGGGTAAAAGCCAGTTGCCCATCGGGTGAAGTGACACCCAGAACGCTGGTGCCGCTTAGGGCAATGTCGAGGTTGTTACCGGTCGCCATGACGGTACCAGCCTTCAGCTGAATAAAGTCTTCGGTGAATGACTGCGGTTGCATGCGGGTTGCCATTCCAGGCCCATTGACCTGGATTGCTCGCACAGATGCTTCAAAACTGCGTTTGAAACCAACGGTTGAAACGTTGGCCAATTCGTTAGTCACCAATTGGCGTGCGACGCGCTGCTCATTGATGGCAGCCACCGCGTTAAAGGCTAAACGATCCATGTGCTTTATTCCTTGCCGGTTGCCCTGGGGTAAGTTGCTGCCGCGGTGTCAATTACTGGACATCCGGGGCAGCAGCTCATTAACAGCAACTAACGTGCCAAGAAAAAGTGGTCAACTTTATGAACGCAGGTTGATGATGGCCGACGTCATTGTTGAGCTGGTTTCAATCGCCTTGGCATTGGCCTGGAAGTTCCGTTGCGCGGTGATCAGGTCAACCAGTTCTTGTGTCAAGTCCACGTTGGCCCGTTCCGTGGCACCGGCGCGCAAGGTACCAAAGCCAGCGCTACCGGCAGCGCCAAGGATGGGCTTGCCCGAAGAGGCCGAGGCCAGGAAGCTTGAGTCACCCATCTGCCGCAAACCTGCGGGGTTAGAGAAATTGGTGAGCAAAATCTTGGCCAATGACTTTTGCGTGCCGTTGGAGAACGATGCACTCACCAGCCCGTCATTGCCAATGGTCACGCCAACCAAGGAGCCCTCAGGTGCGCCGTCCTGCGATTGCGACAACACGGCAAACGGCGAGGTGAACTGTGTTGACGCTGCGTAGTCGACGTTAATGGTCAAGGCGCCCTTGCCGCCTTCAAGGTAGACGGTTTCAAGTTGTGTACCTTGCAATGGTGAAAACAGTTTGCCTGCCGTGTTGAAAGTCAGCTCACCTTTGTCCAGGAAAATCGGCGACCAAGCGGGCAGTGTGGTGAATCCATCGCCGTTGGTCGTCTCTTTGCCGTCTTTGTCAATGTACTTGGCGGCCAGGGCGCCGCCCACCATGTCCTTGTGGTGGGACGGTTTGATCCAGGTGGATGTGGTGCCACGGCCAGCCTCTACTTGGTCTAGCCCCCAGGCGTTGCTGCCCGAGACTTTGATGAACGAGTCTGAGCCTGTCGTGCCCGAGGTGAATTTAAAGACATTTTGCGTGTAGTCGTAGCTGACCTTGACACCATTGACCGTGGTGGGAGAGTCGCCGTCGGCGCTAGCCAGGGCGTTGATGCCTTTTTCTAGTTCGCGGGTGAAGGAGGCCAAGGAGTAGGTGGCACTGGTGGGGATGACCACGTCGCCCTTGATGCCGTCTACGGTGATCACAAAACGGTTGTTGGTGGCATCGACTGCAAAGTTGTTGGCCACATTGACCGTGGGTATCTTGCCAACAGCAACTGCCGGGCTTGATGCAATACCGCGTAAGGCGGTGCTGGACTTGGACACCGAAGCGCCTGCTGTTGGCAGACCAAACAGTGCCAGGCCGGAGGCACTGACATGGTCGATGCTGATGGCAGAACCATCGCCGGTGGTGCCCGAGCTGACTGAGAACGATTTGCTGACAGCATCAAAATTGACCTTGATGCCGTAGCGCTGATCGGTGACCGATCGGATCGGGTTCTTGTTGTTGGGTAGCATTTTGACACCGGACAAGCCGTTGGCGTCGAGTGTGACTGCGGCGGTGCCCAGGCCCAAAATGGCGTTGGGTCTGACCGTTGTCGTGGTGGTGCCACCCACTGTGCTGCTTACCGTGCCACCGCTGAGCGAAATAATGTTAGCGCCAGCGTTGGTACTGTCGGTAAATTTGAAACTTTGGCTGTTGTAGTCATAACTGACGGTCATGGGCGACTTTGACAGGCCTGCGCTGAGTACGCTGCCCGCGCTGAATGATGCACCTGCGCTGGTGGTCGCGGTCACTACTGTGGGCCGGATGCCCGAGCTTGTCACCAGGCCTGCGTTGATGTTGTTCAGGACGACACTGGCTGCGGCCGTGTTGCCGCCGGTCAGGGTTGGCGTCAACGAGGCTCGAGTTGCTGAAGTCTGGTTGTAGACCAAAATCAATTGGCTGTTGTTGTTGGGGTCAATTTGGATGTCGGTAATGCCAGCAGCCACCGCCGCTGCGCCAGCAAGGACCTCAGCTTTTTTGGCAACAATGGCCGAACATGTCTGCGCCGCCGAGTTGCCGGTAACCCCGGTCGCCGGCGCGGCAGCGACGGTGACGCCCATGAATTCGGTCGCGGCTGTTGCCGTGTCAGTAATGGCCACGGTTTGTTTGGGGAACTGATGGTAGGTCAGCACCACAAAAGTCTTGTCATAGCCGAGTTCGATATTGGCCAAGCCTTGATTTTCACTGATTGCGAGCCATGGGTTGGCCACTGATGGTGTGGCTGCGGCGGCTGCTTTGGCGAGGTTCCAGTCATCCACTATTTTTGTCGCGGTCGCTGAAGGAAGATCGCCGGTGACAGAGCCTGTGATAGCCCTGCCCAAAAAGCTGACAGCACCGCTTGCCGTACCACTGATAGTGACTGACTCTCTGGCCATGCCACCCAGCACGGAGTTATCAATTTGAGTTTGGATGATGCTGGTGAGCTCGGCGGTCGAGACATTGCTTTTATCCGAATAGCCCGTCAAGCTGATCGGGACGGTGACCGGTGCACCGTTTTGAACACGAGAATTGGTGATGGAAAACATCTCGTCGGGGTTGCTACCTGCCGCTGCAGAAGTGAAATTAAAGGTTGTTTCGTCGCCAAATTTACGGTTCAGGAATTTAGTGGCTTCAGCCGCCAGTGTTGAGCCGGTGAGTACGGTGCTGGAATTTTTCAGGTAGCTCAGGTCGACCGTGATAGGTTCTGTTGACCCATCGACATTGACCCGGAAGAGATTGTCGAGATCGATCGGCGTTGGCAAACTGCGCAGCATGGCAAAGGTATTGGTGCCGCCGGTGAGGTCAACGGTTGATGCTTGACCTGTGATAGCCGCAGGCGCTGAGGTGCGCTTGTCGGTCAGTTCGTCCAGTGAGATCAGCTGGGTCTTGGCTGTGGTGAGCTCGTCTTTGACCTCGTTGTACGACTTGATCTGGCCATACTGGTTGACGTATTGCAGTTCGCCATTGGCATCAGTGGACTGAGCAATGGCCGCCTGGACCTGGTCTTCACCCACAAAGACATAGGTTTGCCACTTGTTGAAGGGGCTGTTTTGGTTGGCGTTTTGAGTCTTGACGTAGTAGATGGTGGCCAGGTAACCATTACCGCCGTTGTCGTACACGGTAAAGGCGGTCGATTTATTGAACGAGGCGGGATTGCCCCGGGCGAAAGGTTCGGTGATCACCGCAGCGTCTGCCGGAAAGTTCAGACCTAAGGACACCTCGGAGGTCTGCTTGGCCTCGCCAGAGGTTTTTTGGGGAATAGTCAAAACCACCCGGTCATTGACGTTGGCGCTACCTGTTGAGTCAACCGTCGCCGCCATGAGTCGTTGTCCCGCCGAGTTGACCACGTTGAACTGTTCGTTAAGCGAAAACGAGCCGTTGCGGGTGTAGGTGTCGGTGAGGCCGTCGGCAGACCTCAATGGGAAAAAGCCGTCGCCGGTGATGGCCAAGTCCAGCGCGTTGGACGAGAACGAAATATTGCCCTGGCTGAACTCTTGGCTGACCTGCTTGAGTGACACACCCTGACCCACCGTACTGGATGCTTTTTGCAGGGGAGAGGTGGCAAAGATGTCACCGAAGTCTGCTCGCGAGCGTTTGAAACCGGTGGTGCCGACGTTGGATATATTGTTGGCGGTGACGCCCAGCATGGCAGTGGCCGCGTTCAAGCCGGTCAAAGACGTGTAAAAAGACATAGTTTATTCTCCTGAGAAGCAAATGGTTGAGGTGTGATCAGGCTGATGCTTGGTCAAAGGTGGGCTTAGCCGTCAATTCTTTTGACGTCAGTCAGTTTGATCGTCTTGCCGCCCTGGATTTGCAGCAGCATGGATTTGTCGGCCTGTTGGCTGATACCCACGACAGTGGCCGATGTGCTCACCGTGGGGGTTGTCGTTTTGCCTTGGCTGACTGCAGTAACTGCGTAGCGGTAGCTGCCGTCAGGCAGGGTGTTACCGCTCTCGTCTTTACCATCCCAGGCAAACACGAGGTCTCCGGCAGTCTGGCTGCCTGACATGCTGGTGCGGACCAACACGCCCTTGGCGTCAAAGACTTCTAACTTGATGCCCTCAGCCCCAGTGGGCAGGTTCACCACGCCCTGTACCGGCTGTCCGCCGATAAGTTGAATAGGGCCGTCGGGCACTGAAATTTTCTTGCCAATAAGGCTTGCGCTGGCAGTGATCTGGTTACCCGACATGCTGTCCACAAAAGTGGTCAGGGTAGAGGACATGTTGGTGGTGGCCTCTAGCTGCGAGAACTGGGCCAATTGCGCCACAAAAGCCTCATTCTTGACAGGGTCCAGTGGATCCTGATTTTTCAACTGTGTCGTGAACAGCGTTAAAAAATCTTTTTGCCCCATGACGGGCGGGCCTTTGGCCGCTGTTGCTGCCGCCGCCGCTGCCGTGCTGGCAGTGGTCTTGATGCTGGTTGGAACCGCGGAGGCCCAAGCGCCATCAGACAGGGTGGTCTTGGATGGCAGAAGGTTGAGGTTGGCCATGGTGTGCTTTTAGCGTTTGGCTCAGCTCTTGATGATGTCGAGGGTGCGCGCCATCAATTGCCGTGCGGTGTTGATCACTTCAACGTTGTTTTGGTACGAGCGGGACGCAGCCATCATTTCAACCATTTCTGTCATTTCATTGACATTGGAGAGGTAGACGTAGCCGTCCTTGTCGGCCGACGGGTTGCCGGGGTCAGACATGCGGGCGACGGGTTTGGGGTCGTCAGTGATGCGGCTAACCTGAACTCCGCCTGCAAGGCCGGTACTGACAGCGCCTGCATGCTGCGCCAAGATGGTCTTGAACTCGGTTCGCTTGGCGCGAAAGGCGTCTTTGTCGGAGCCTGCTACTGTCCCGGCGTTGGACAGGTTGGATGCAGAGGCGTTCATGCGGGCGGTCTGTGCATTGAGCGCAGAGCCCGCAATACCAAACATGTGTTCGAGTGCCATGGCTTAATCTCCCCGGAGCGCTTTGCGGATGCCGCTGATGCGGTTTTCCAGAATGCTTAACGTGGTTTGGTATTCGGCAGCGTATTGGCCAAATTTGGCTTGTTCTACCGGCAGCTCGACTGTGTTGCCGTCAAAGGCGACGTTAAACGGAACGCGGAATTTCAGACTTGTGCCGGCGCTGGCGTCGGCCATGTCGATGTGCTGGGCATGTGAGGTCTTCATGGCAAAGTCTTGGGTGTCTTTGAGCAAGGCCTTGAAGTCAAGGTCCTGCGCCTTGAAGTTGGGGGTGTCGGCATTAGCGATGTTGCGCGAGAGCACTTCCATGCGTTGATTGCGCATCCCAAGTGCTTTTTCGTGCACGCCTAAGGCCTTACCAATCATGTTCATGGCTTACTCCATTGAATTAAAGTTCGCGGCCGTGCTGCCGATGTCTAAGGTGTCAATTCCGGGTGTCATCCCGAGAGACAGCAATTTGCATACCAGGTCAGTCCACTGTCGCAACTGGCTAGCTTCGCTGCCAACATGGCAGCGCTGGCCCGCGGCAATCGTGGCCAGTGGTGTGGCAAAGCGGCAAATACTTGCCGCTTTGAACTGGCGTGTCAGCTCTACAGTTGTTCGTAGATCAATGCTGATCATTGTTGGCCACTTGATGGGTTCTGGGTGATGGCCCACGCATGGCCGTTGGCAGCAACTGACCCAGACGGGCCGCCGCATTCTGAAGCAGACCTTGGCGTATTGATAGGCGTGTGATCGGGGCATCGGTGTCGCTGCCGGTGTGCAGCACGCGCGCCTGTTTGCCTCCGATGTCAAGGGCTGCGGTGGCTTGGCGTTCGCTGCGCGAGGCCGGGTTGAGCACATACAGGTAGAGGTCTTCCAGTCCAGCCGGACCTTGGTTTCTGAGGCCAACGTCGCCAAAGTATTTGTCCACCAGACTCAACTGCTTGTGGACACTGAGATCAAGAATGGCCTTGGGGTTGTCGGCATAGCCTGCAGAGGCTGCGCCACGCGCCGGTCCATCGCAGAACTGGATGATGCCGTGGCACCTTTGGTTGCTGGCTCTGGGGTTCATGCCATCGCTTTCCATCAGTGTCATGCGGGCAAAGTCATCGGGCGCAAAGCGATGCTCTTTCGCCATTTGCAAAATCTTCTCATACACCGGTACTTTGTCGATGGCCGGTATGAAGCCTTTGGCGACTGCGCGTTCCAGTGTTTTTTCCAAAACAGGGTGGCTCACTGCGTTGGTTGTTTTGGGGGCCAAGGCAGCCAATGGCGCCGCAGCAGGCCTACGGGAGGCCAGTGCGACGGATGCAGATTGCTCCGTCTGGGTCTTCGCGGTTGCGCCCCGTACTGACGGGTGCGCAGCGTTGTTTTTCAGGGCCTCGAACTCATGGTTGATGGATGCCAAGTCGATGCGTTGCCCGACATGAATCAGATCTGCGTTACTGATTTTGTTGGCGCTGGCCAACTGCTGTACCAATCGGTGCTCGTCAAGACCGCTGAGCTTGAGACCCCTAGCCTCGGCCTGGTTGCGCACAATGCCCGTCAATGTGTTGCCATTGCCCACTGTCAGCTGGGCAGCAGGCGTCGGCTTGGCTTGCTGCATGACTTTGGCAAAACTCGTCGTTGACGGCCGGGCTGCTGGGCGCTCGGTAGGGGAGGCGGGCAAACCTGAGTTGGCCTGTCGCGTTCTGATGTGAGTGAGGTCGCTGGTCACCTTGCTGCTCCAATGGTCAATAGCCGGTATATCGTCAGTGTGTTTGGTGTGTACGGATGGCGGCGCGGCACTGATGGCATTGTTCTTGCCTACTACTGCTTCGTGTCCCACCAAACTGTCATTTTTCCAACACCACCTGGCTGGATACAGCAATTGCTGTGCCATGCTCTGTTGTCCCTTGCCTTGACGATCAGCTTGCCTGCGCTGGCGCAATCAGGAGCCAACACGACGCGTTTGTTGACCGAGGTCGGTGCTTGGGTTCAGCAGACGCAGGGCCTAACGCCTACCGATTTCAGCTTCGCACCAATGGACAGTCGTATAAAGACGCAAACCTGCGACCAGGCGCTGGTGATGGACCTGCCCTTCGCATCGCGTGAAACGGTGCGGGTGCGCTGCCTGGGCTCGCCGTCTTGGCAGTTGTACGTGCGTTTGGTGTTTGATCCTGCCACCAAGGCGCTGCCGCGCAAGCCAGCGAGCGAAGACGCTGGTGTTGCACAAGCTCCGGCATCAACCCCTGTGGCCGTGAAGGATGCCGCGCCTGCTGTTGCACTGCGCCGGGTAGTCGTGGCGCGCCAATTGCTACGCGCCGGGAGCCTGGTGACGGCCGATATGCTGGTTGAAGTGGATCAACCTGCAACCGGTCTTGACAGCCAAGTCTTGCGCACGATCAAAGAAGCTGAGAACGGTGAGACTGTGCGGGAGATCGCAGCGGGTGTGGCTTTGCGCAGTTATGACTTGCGGCGTGCCGTACTGGTTAAAATGGGTAAGACTGTGCTGCTGACCATCGGCCAGGCCGGGGGGTTCTCGATCGCGGCGCGGGTTGAGGCCTTGCAGGATGGTAGGTTGGGCGATCAGGTGCGTTTAAAAAATCTGGAATCCGGCCGTTTGGTGACTGGTGTGGTGACCGGTCCAAATGCGGCGAGCGGCCTTTAGAAAATATTTCTCTCAAAAATGCTCAAGTTATTCCTAATGGCGCCGACTCCTCTGATGACAGATCGTAATGGCCCCGAAGTTTATAAAGCGAGCACACAATGAGCGACGCACTCCCGATTCAATCCCGCCTGGTACAGGCTGATAGCTTGTACCGAAAATCAATTGACAAGGCAGGCAAAACTTCTGACGCGACAGCAGCTTCAGCTGCGCAGAGTCCGTCGCCGCCTCTCCGCGCGCCACTCGCACAGGACGGTGGCGCCAACGTGGTGGGCTCGGAAGAGTTAAAGGCTCGGATCAAGCAAGAGCCTGAATTTGACCGTGCCAAAGTGGACGCCATTCGTGACGCCATCAAGAATGGACAATATCCTCTCGACCCTCGTCGTATTGCTGAGAGCTTCGTTGCGATCGAGCAGTTGATCAGTGACTGACATTGGGAAAGATGTGAATCAAGCCCTGCATCAAGCCAAGGAATTCGCCACGCAATTGGCGCATATCCTGGAACTCGAGTTTCAAGCCCTGCGTGACCAGGCACTGGACCAGTTCGAGCAATTGCAGCTCGTCAAAAATCAGCTATTGAGTGAAATTAGCGCATTAGCCCCTGGCGCTGAAGACCTGCAAACCCTGCCGGAATGGCAGGATTTCCGAGAGATGATGGTGATTTGTCGCGATTTTCATCGGCGAAATGCGCTACTGATGAATCGCAAGCTGGACGCGATCAGGGGTACCCTTGACAGCCTGCGCCTGAATGACACGGCAAGCCCTGTGGAAGTGTATGACCGCCTTGGCCTTATTTCACGTTTTTCAAGGCACACCGCCTACAGCGACGCTTGATCAGGCTCGTTTGTTAGCCCCGTCGCCTTCTCGTCCCCAGGGCGCATGTCCTTGAGCCAGTAGACCCATGACAGTATGACTGAGACGACCGTGTAGAGCTCGGGCGGAATCTCCTCATCCACATTGAGCCTGCACAGCAGCGCCAGCAGTTCCGGATCCTGGGTGATGTACACACCGTGTCGACGGGCCTGTGCCATCATCTCTAGCGCCAGTTCGCCTTCGCCTTTGGCAGTCACCACCGGTGCGGTGTTGAGGCCGTATTCAAGGGCGACTGCTTGAGGGGTGCGTGTCATACCAAGATATCGAGAACCACCCCGGCCTCTGCGGGACGGTATGGTGCTGTCGCGGGTTGAGGCCGAGCACCGTGGTGTACATGAAAAGACCGCATGTTCAAGCCGCTGTCTTTCAGGCTGTGCCCAAGCTCGGCGGCACCCGACTGGGCCAAGGCGATCACGGACTCCCGAAGGGCCCACATGGTGAGATCAATTTGATTGTTGTCACGGAGTTGGGCTTTCAACCAGAGTTCGCCGAAGTCGCTGCTGTTCGAGTGGACGCTGACTGTCAGCTCTGCTTCCTTTCCTGCCGTGGCAGGGCCGCGCTCAAAGCTTAGCTCCACCGGGTTCGAGTCGGCATAAGGGAGCAACACTTTGACAGCCATTTCGCCGGCGCGTTGTGCTTGCAAGGCATTCAGTTGGCTAGCTTCCAGGTCATCGATGGCACGCCTGACGTGTTGCAGGTCAACGTTGTCGACCACTGCATCAGTCTGGTCGCCCATGACTGCCAGCAGTTGGTAGAGCAACTGTTTGGTGTCTGCTGGAGAGGGTTTGCCGTAACGGACGATCTGAGCTTCGCTGCCCATGGCAGTGATCACTGCCAGCCGTATTGCATCCGGAGTGGATTGCTCCTGGGCTAATTGAATGGCCCGCCATCTGGCTTGCAATTCTGGGTGGTTGGTAACTTTCGCCAATAACGTGCTGAGTCCGTCGGGAGCCAGCAGCTGCTGCAAATCGGGGAGTCCGGGCTGGCGGTACAAAAGGCTGGCCAGGCGTGAAAAACTGCCGTCGGAGTCAGCGGTCCGTGCCGCCATGAAACCAGGTGCGTCGGGGTGTTCAAATAAGCGCACTTGGGTCACGCCACTGCTGAGGACTGCTTTTGCTGCCGGTGGCGGGGTGGCTGGGCTGGTGTCGGACAGTGCGTAGAGGGTGATACTGCCGTCGTCGTTGACCTGCGTGAGAAAGCTCATGCGTCGACCGACTTCCCAGTCCGACCGGTTGGGAACGCCGATGAGACGACCCCGCAGCATCAGCCCAAGCTGGTCTCCCTGGGATTGAACGGTTGCTTGTATGACCTGGCCGTCCTTGAGGTTGAGTGCCCTTGCTGTGATGGCTTCGACCAACGGCTGGGACTGCGCACCTTGAGGAAACAGGGGCGCAAATCGTGTCGGCGAAGCACTCTCGGTGACGGGGATCATGGGTACCTGACCCATCGCCTGCGCTCGTCGCCGACAGCTTGCGTTAATGGGTCGCTGCTCTCAGCCTCGACGGGGGCCGCTAAAGCCGCTGCCGTCGGCGCAGGCGCCTTTGGAGCTGGCGGCATCAGGCTGAGCAGCAGGGCGGCATGATCAGGCACGATGAGCACAGCGCCTTTGCGCAAGCGCGGTGCTTTACCCTCAACAAAAGCAGCCGGATTTTGCCGTATGAAAGCCTGGCGCAGCACGTTAAGGTTGAGAGGACTGTCTCCCATGGTTTTGGTGATCACTTGGTCGAGTGACTGGCCCGGCTTGGGCTTGTAACTGCCAGGTGGCACTTCTGAGAGGGGTGTGGCCGCTTGCTTGGCTGTGGCCTTTGTGGGCAGTGGCTGGGCGCTCAGGGCCTGGCCAGCGGAAAACAGGCATAGAACGGTGCCCAGGATGGCTGTGATTGATGCACGATATCGATCAAGGTACATGTTAGGGCTCCGGTTGTGTCAACGGGAACCTTCGGTGGTCCAGCCGATCCAGTTGTGGCGGACTGCTTGGATTGCTCCCGCGACGGTGGCGAGTTGCGCATGGTTCTCGGCGACCACGATCACCTTGGCCAGTACGGTGTGGGGTGTCAGACTAGCTTCTAGGGTTCGATCAAGGACATGTTGGCCGTCAGCCAGCAACCATTCGTCACCCACCCGCAGGCCGGCGCTTGCGCCGGCATTGATCCTGATCTGGTTGTCAATGACCTGCGTGACTTTAGCCACCATGGGTTGGCAACTGAGTTCTGTCTCGAGTTGGATTGCCCACTGTTGGGCTTGCCTGGAAATTTGTTCGCTAGACGCTTTGGTCCATTGGGCTGGCAGCCAGTTGTTGGTGGCGGCTGCCTCCAAATCCAAAGTGATGGTGCCCTGTCGCAATGCCTTCCCAAGGCCGCGTGCACCGAGCGTCATGGTCGCGGCTATTTTTTTGGGAATTGGCGCGTCTATCCAAGTACCAAAGGGGCGGGCCTGGGTGATTACCGGCAGTTGCTGCAGGTTGATGCGGAGCTGCCATGGGAGTTCTTCGTCCGCCCCCCCAAGCAATGCCTGTTCGTAACTGCTGCGGGCCGCTGCACTGGGAGGCTGCTGGCTCAGGCGCCATACGGCCGATGATGTGCCGGCCTGTCGCAGTTCTTCGGCCAGCAGCCTTCGCAGGCTCAGCAGTAGTGCCAGGTCATCGGTGCGCCAGTCTTCACCTTCGATCCAATTGAGCGACACCACATGTTGTAGTCGGCCCGATGCGGAAGGGCGGCAGCCGTTGACGCGGGCAGCGCCTGATGCGTTGGTAATCGCTCGATCTGGCACGCTTTGCCACTGCAATGTCGCGTTCGGCTTGCCGGTGGCGTCTTGCGTATAGCCCAGGACGCGGACGCCGCGGACCTGCATCCCATTTCGATAGCTGCTTGTCTCGCGTAGCGCCCCTTTGTCGTCGATCCACTGGGTGGCTTGCACCTGGGTAGGACCTTCGAGCGCAGCTTCGAGGAGCCCTTGCCTGATTGCGGCCAGCTTCTCGTCGGCCGAAAGGGCTTTGGGCTCAGCTGCCAAAGCGCTGACGACGCAGAGGCTGACAAGGCCCAGTGACCTGGCCAGTTTTGGCATCAGGCCTGAGAATTTCATTTGGCTTTTGCCATCAACTGGCCTAAGTACAGCGCCCGGAGATCTTGCACGACTGCCCGGTCAAGCGACAGGGTGGTCTCGTAGGTGTCGTCACCGGTTGGCGTGATGCTGACCAGTGTTGCACCGTGAATCACCCCCTCGACCCGGCTTCGGAAGGTGTCGTTCTGCACCACCATGTCTGCAACCGTGGCCGTAGCGTCAACGCGCAAACCGTAAACCTGCTCGGTGAGTGAGCGGTAGGCGTCAAGTTTGGCAGCGCGGATTGCCAATAAACGTTGCTGAGCCGGCAGACGGTGATTTTGGACGCTGATGACGGCGTAGCCCGTGGCTGTCAGGCTCTCGCGTCGTTCAACCAGGGTAACGGTGGTGGCGGGTCTCTCAACAGGTGCCGGCGTGGCGATGGGGGAGGGGGCGGTCGCCCCGCTGCCTTTGTTTGCGGTGGCTTCCGGCAACTGTGCGGTGCTGCCGGAGAGCAAGGGCACTGAGGTACAGCCGGCCGCAAGAGTGAGGGTCACAACAGTCAGTGTCAGTAAGCTTTTCATGTCGGTATCCTTGATGCGTCTGACCATGAATCGTCAGCAAGAGCCGAAACTTGAGACTCGCGCGCGTGCGCTTAAGCTCTTTGACGGCTGGCATTCATGGTTGCGTTCAAGCCGCCTGCCTCAGGTGTGGCGCAACGCTGGCAAAGCGCAGGTTCGCTGTCTGGGGGCTGGCGGAGCCTAATTTGGCCGTTTCTTGCCCGGCAGCGGCCCGGTACCACTGAAGGGCGAGTGTGTAGTTCAGCGCCGTGCCTTGGGCATGGGCATACATGTAGCCGAGGTTAAAACTTGCCGCCGGATCTCCCAATGCTGCGGCACGCGTGTAAAAGGCGAGGGCTTGCGCCTCGTCCTGGTCGACCGATTCACCGAGCACGTGCAGTCGACCCAAGGTGTAAAGTGCAGCGGCATCATCCTGCTGGGCCGCTTCGTGCAGAAGGCTGAGTGCGCGCTGAGGCTCCGCGTCACCGCCCTGGTTCTCGTAAAGCAGGCACGCTAGATTGAATTTCGCCCGCGCGTGGCCCAGGTCGCTTGCCTGACCATAGTATTGGCGCGCTTGGGCATAGTCTGTCGCCATACCTCGTCCCTGGTTGCTGAGCAAACCCAAACCGAAAAAAGAAGCCGCTTGCTTTTGCGCTGCAGCTTTCTGGTACCAGGTAAGTGCCTGTTCGGGACCCAGGCCGGGCAATTGACTGTTGGCACAAAGGACAGCAAGGTTGTGCTGTGCCGCTGCCACGCCAGCCTCAGCCGATCGCCGATACCATTGCTCGGCCAGCGCCAAATCCGGGGGTGTGCCGTGGCCGTTGGCGTGCATCAGGCCCAGGTTGAATTCAGCGTCGTGATCTTGCTGATTGGCTGCGAACCGATAGGTAGCCAGGAGTTGGTCGTAATCAGGCGCTGCCTTACCCTTAGTCTGGAGTGTTGACAGCCGCTGCTGGCTGCTGACATGGCCTTGCGCGGCAGCGCGTTCAAGAAGCTCCATTGCCATGGTCTGATTTGGTTCAATATGGTCGCCGTCAAGCAGCATCACAGCCAGCGCATATTGGGCACTGGCGTCGCCTTGATCGGCGGCAGTGCGGTAGCACTGGGCCGCCATCACCAGGTCTGGCGGGGTGCCCTGGCCCAAGGCGAACCTCACGCCCAGGTTATGTAGCGCGGCGGCGTTGCCCAGGTCGGAACTGGCTTGGTAGAGCTGCTCGACTGTCTGGAGGTCGTCGCCCGGTGTATCTGCTTGTATCAAGGCCAAGTTGAACAGCGCTTCCGCAAGGTTTTTATCTGCTGCGGCTCTAAACCAGCGCTTAGCCAATGCGAGATTGGGTGACCGGCCCTGGCTTTTACTCACGGCCAGATTGAACTGAGCCAGTGCGTGCCCTTGCTGCGCTGCCTTCTCAAACCACTGCTCGGCATAATCCTGATTCGCTTGAACGCCCTGATCGAGAAGGTACGCCACCCCAAGATTGAATTGGGCCAGTGCGTCGCCTTGGCCGGCTGCTTGCTGGTAGTAGTAGACGGCCAGAACGGAATCTTGAGCCAATCCAAGACCAGATTGGCACATGGTGCCCAGCTGACACTGAGCCATGGCGTGACCTTGAGCTGCGGCAGACCGATACCATTGGACTGCGGTCTGATCGTCTTGTATGACCCCTTGCCCAGCTTGGTACATCATGCCAAGTTGGCATTGCGCTTCGGGCAGGCCTTGGTCAGCAGCCAGCTGGTACCACTGTAATGCTTCGGCGTAGTCTTGTGGCATGTCCCAGCCGTTTGCGTTGAAGCAGCCCAGGTTGAACTGTGCCTGTGGGTGCCCCAGCGCGGCGGCTGAGCGATAGTGGTCCATCGCCTTGGGAATATCCCTGGCTTGAGCGTCGGGTCCCTCGACAGTTTGGCTGTAGATGACGCCCAGGTTGTAATGGGCGGAACTGTGGCCTTGAGCCGCTGCCATTTCAAAATACCGCAGGGCAGTGTCATGGTCTTGGGCTAAGCCTTGGCCCTGAGCAAACATGACGCCAAGGTTGTATTGGGCTGGCGCGTCGCCTTGATCGGCTGCCATTCTGTACCATTTGACTGCCAGTTCGGCATTTTGCGGCACGCCACGGCCGTGCGCCAACATCAGTCCAAGGTTGAACTGGGCGTAGCAGTGGCCCTGGGTGGCTGCAGACTCAAACCATTGGCGAGCCAGGCCCGCATCCTGAGACAGACCTTCTCCAGCAGCGTACATGCTGCCCAGGTGGAACTGTGCAGTGGCGTCGCCTTGGATGGCCGCGCGTTCAAACCACCTCGTGGCTTCCTGCGCGTCCTGGAGCACGCCTTGCCCGTTGGCATACATGAAGCCCAGGTTGGTTTGTACATCTGGTAAACCCTGCTCGGCAGCCTTGAGGTACCAGGACAAGGCCTGCGCATCGTCCTGGGCGACGCCCTGGCCATTGGTGTACATGAAGCCTAGGTTGTACTGTGCCGGTCCATAGTCTTGTGCCGCGGCCAGGCGGTACCATTTCAAGGCTTCACTGTAGTCTTGCGCCACGCCCTGGCCATTGGCGTACATGAAGCCCAGGTTGTTTTGGGCTGCAGCGTAGTCCAGGGATGCCAGGGGACGGGAAATTCTCAGGGCGTTGACGTAGTCGCCTCGGCTGTAGGCGGCGTCTGCATCAGCGAGCAGTCCGTTCATTGGTAAACACCCCAACCCGAATGCGCTATTCCCACCGCGTTCATTCTTGGTGTTCCTGCAGCTGGGGGAGGCTTTGATGCCGAATAGGATGTGCCTGGTGGGTCACCATAAAGCCTTTTTGGCCATGTGGCACATGCGCTTTGTCAGAGATGATCAAGGCATTGATGGGAACGTGGGCCTGATAGGGTGCTCGTGGCGGGTGCGCAGTAGCCTCCATGTGTTGGGGCTCGGTCTGGCGGTGTTTGACTTGACCCATGGCTTGTCCTTTGTTGGGCGAGTGCCGCAAACCCCAATGCAGGTGTCTGGTTCCTGACATGGGGACTCAATAACACCCATCAAAGCATAATTTATGCCCACTGCGACCTGGCTGTCGGCTTGGCCGCCTAGGTCGACTAAATCGGGTCGCTAGCGAGAATTGGCATCATCGAATGAATATCAGCTGCACTGAGCGTCTGGATGTCGAAGCTTTGGTGCTCGCTGACCAGTGGTGCAAACCAGTGCTGGTTCAAGGCCCGGTAGAAATCTGGGCTCCAGGGCAGTTGTGGCTGGCTGCTCAGGGTTGCCCAATTCCAGAATTCTTGATAACGCTCGATGAAAGATACGCTCCAAGGTAGTGACGGGTTGGCGCTCAGGCGTTCCCAGTCCCAATGGTCAGCATGCCGGGCGATCAGGGCCTCGCTCCAGCGCAGTTGGGCATTGCTGCTTAGGCCGGCCCAGTCCCAAAGATGTTCAAACTCTGCGATCAGGTCATCATCCCATGGCAGGCCGGTGTTCCAGCTCAGACCATCCCAATCCCAGTGTTCTTGATGTTGGGTCAAGAGTGTCTTTGACCAGGGTAGCGCAGGGTTTTGGCTGAGCTCTTGCCAAGCCCATTTTTCAGCATATTGATTGATCAAATCCTCGCTCCAGCAAAGGGCGGGGTTTTTGCTCAGGGCAACCCAGTCCCAGCGGTCGATCCAACTGTTGAGCAGATCTGGTTGCCAGGGCAGGCTGGTGTTGCTGCTGAGCGTGGTCCAGCACCAACGGTTGCAGTAGCGGGTAATCAAATTGGCTGACCAGGGCAGCCCTGCCTGGGCACTGAGGGCTTTCCAGTCCCATTGGTCAACGAACTGGTCGATCAGCGGCTCGCCCCATTGCAGTCCGGGGTTGCTGCTAAGCCACGTCCATTGCCAGAAGCGCGCAAACTGTCCCACGAGCTGATGGTTGGCATGCAAAGCCAGGTTGGCACTGAGACCGCTCCAGTCCCAGTGGTCGCGATGACGCTCGATCAGGGTTGATGTCAGTGGCAGTGCGCTGTTCCAGCTCAGCGCAGTCCAATCCCATCTGTGCAGATTGGCAGCGATGAAATTCGAGGTCCAAGGCAGGTGTCTGCTACGACTCAATGTCACCCAATGCCACTGGTAGGTATTGGCCTGGAGCAAATCAATGCTCCAGGGGAGGCTAGGGTTATCACTTAAATGCCCCCAATTCCAGTGCTGCGTGTGTCGCTCGATCAGCGTTGCTGACCAAGGAAGCGCCTGGTTTTGGCTCAGGGCAGTCCAATCGAGGGTGCTGCTGTGCTCGTCGATCAATGGTTCTGACCAAGTCAAAACGCGACTGCTGCTGAGGCGACGCCAATCCCATTTGACCTGCCTCTGCTCCAGCATATCTGGCGTCAATGGGTAGTGTTTGTGCAGGCAATGGACCAGCAAAGAGGCGTGCTCCCGAAAAAACGCCAGGATGTGCTGGTTTTCCATATGGGCCAGTGTGTTGGCCACGAGGTCCAGGCGCTGCTGAATTACACCTTGGTCTTGACTTGACGCCAGTGTCAGCAATTGGCTCATGCACGCGCCTGAGTTGTCATCATGGCTTCCAACGCTTGCTCGTACCGGGTGATTTCGTCTTGCAAATACATCGCTTGTTGCGAAAACCACAGGGCCCAGTTGCTTTGGGTGCTCAGGGTGCGCCAAGTGGGACTGCGAAAAATGGCATCGCGGGTGGCGCGCTGGCCGGCCAACCTTTCCTGCAACTTGGCCAGTCGCCAGTCCAAGCTGGCTATGCCCTGCTCTGTGGGTCCAAGTTGACGATCGCCCAACGTCTGAGTCTGCAGTGACGCTTCCAGGTGCTTCATGGCTGCAAAATCGCTGGTGCGATAACTTTGCTGTAACTGTTGAAACACGGCCTCGGCATGGGACTTATGCCCGTCCTCAACGCGGTCGGGATGGCAGATCATGGCCAATTTCCGGTAAAGCTGCTTGATCTCGGCTTGCTCTTGCGGGTCTAAGGGCTGGGCTACTGGGGTCTGAGCCAAGGTTTGGTGAGTTTGCTCAAATGCTGCAAAAGCGGCTTGGGCTGCTGCGGCGTCTTCCTGGTTCTGCTGTCCGCCGAATCGGGCATGACGTTGGACCATGCAGCGCTGTTTGGCATCGAGCAGTTGCCGTAGTAATTCACCAATAGCTTGGTCTTGCGCGTGATCAAAAGCGTAGGTTTTACGCAGGGCTTCAGCCGTATCGGCCTCCATAGCCAATGCGTGCTGCTCAAGCACCTGAAATTGGCATAACGCAATTTTTTGCAAGGGCTCTCCTGGGCTGGTCAAAAGCCAGCCTTGGGGTGGAGCGACGGTTTCGATAAGAGCCACTGCTTGGGCAGTCTGCGCGACGGTCAGAGGGCCCAGAACCGGATCGGCGGCATCGGTCTGCCATTGATTTGTTTGCCGCAGTGCCATTAAGGCATCTGAGCACCGGATGACAAGCTCGGGGTCGTCCTGGATTAGGATGCCATTGAAATTTGTGCCGGCCAGGGGGGCGGTCCGGGCAAAGTTGCCGCTCATCACCACCCGTCCATCCATCACGCACACTGATGTGTGCAGTGCAGTCTGATCAGGCTTCAGCCAGACCAGTTGTCCGCCCAGAGCGGTCAGCCTCTCCCATGCAAGGGCCGAATTCAGATTTTCGGGGATGGCTTCTACGCCGAGTCTGACCGATAGGCCACGACGAAGACTGTTGAGCATGAGCTCAAACCAGGCACGTCCACAGAAACCTTCAATACAAGCATTAAGCGTGAAACGGGCCAGCCCAACCTGGCTACTGACAGCTTGGAGTGGATCAAAAAATATGGCTTGACTTGAGCTTTGGCGCGCTTGCGTCGCAGAAGGCAGCTGATGCATGTCAGATGGGCTTAGTCATAGCCTTGGAAGTTGGCTTGCAGGCACATACGGGCCATGTCTTGGGCCGCTGCGATTTGAGGCGCAATCATTTGTTGAGCGACAAAGTCTCGACCTTTGATCGCCTCGGAATGGCCACTAATGGCTCCCAAATTGAACCACATGTGCGCACGAATATAGTCTTGCAAGACCCCCAAGCCTCTGGCATACAACCAACCCAGAGCGACCTTGGCTTCGTCATGGCCTCGGGACGCTGCCAACCGGAAGCATGCCAGAGCTTGCCCATAGTTGGCCTCGTGATGGGTATCGTCTTGATGGAGCACACCCAGGTTGTACAGGGCCTGTGGGTCGCCTTGGTCAGCCGCCAACTGCATCCATTGTTTTGCAATGGTGTGGTTGGGTCCTGCTCCCAGCCCGTTGGCGATCATCACGCCAAGGTTGTATTGCGCCTGTGCATCGCCTTGGTCTGCAGCAAGTTGGTACCAGGCGATAGCGACGCTGTCGTCTCTGGTGGTGCCTTGGCCGGTGGCGTACATCAAGCCCAGGTTGTACTGGGCTGCAGCGTCGCCTTTGTGTGCTGCTGCCAGATAGCACTGCAGTGCTTTTTCTGGATTCTTTTCAACGCCTTGGCCGGTGCTGTACATCACCCCCAAGTTGTAGTGTGCCGCAGCTTCGCCATGACCCGCAGCGCGCTCATACCAGCTGACGGCTTTGCGGTAGTCAAGGGGAATATCTTCCCCTTGAGAGTAGAAAAACCCGACATTAAATTGAGCTTGTGGGTGCTCGCGTTCAGCGGCGAGTGTGAACCATTGGCAAGCCTTCTTTATATCGCGCTCTACCCCGTGGCCCTGTGCGTAAATGACGCCGAGCCCGTACTGAGCCACCGGGTCATCGAGCTCTGCGCCATTTTGGTAGTAGCCGAGCGCTTTTTGATAGTCTCGCTCTACCCCTTGGCCGTTGGCATACATCACGCCCAAGTTGATCTGTGCCACAGTGTCGCCTTGTGCTGCGGCCGCTTCGTACCACCTGAGGGCCTCTTGGTAATCAGGCTCCACGCCTCGCCCATTGGCATACATAACGGCTAGGTTGGACTGCGCGTACGGTAGTCCTTGCTCCGCAGCGGCCCTGTACCATTTAAGGGCTTGCTGGTCGTCTTGGGCGACGCCCTGCCCATTGGCATACATAACGCCAAGATTGGACTGAGCACTGGCCACACCTTGCTCTGCAGCCAACCGATAGCACCTCAGAGCTTCTGAGAGGTCTTGCTCAACGCCCTGGCCACTTGCATACATGATGCCCAAATTGTTCAGGGCAGCAAGTTGGAGATTCAAAGGCTTGCCTTTCATGGTTGCAGTCTCTCAACGATCAGGACTCTTGACCATTGTTGCATTTTACACGAACACCATAGCTATCAATCAGATGTATTCATCTTCAGAATGGCCTGTTATGATATTGTCAAATTTTGTCAAATATGTCGCGGCTTGAACCATAACAAGGAGTCCGAGATATGCAAAGATTTCTCTGTTAGCCAATGACTGTCAATACACCCCAATTCATCGGTGACAGCGACGCTGTGCGCGCCATTCGTGGCTTGCTGCCGGTGGTTGCCTTGTCCAACTCGACCGTATTGATCACTGGTGAAAGCGGTACTGGCAAAGAAATTGTGGCGCGTTCGCTGCATGACCTGTCGGGTCGCTCGGCTGGAAACTTTGTACCTATCAACTGTGCGGCGATTCCCAAAGACTTGATCGAAAGTGAGCTGTTCGGGCACAGCAAGGGCGCCTTTACCGGAGCCGCCACGGACCGAAAGGGGCGCTTTGAGCTGGCCCACAATGGGTCCATATTTTTGGATGAAATTGGCGACCTGTCATTGGAGCTGCAAGTTAAATTGCTGCGCGTATTGCAAGAGCGTGTGGTGGACCCGGTTGGTGGCGCAAAGGCGATTTCGATCAATGTGCGTGTTATTGCAGCCACGCACCGAGATCTCGAAGCCGAGATAGTCGCAGGTCGATTCAGGGAAGACCTCTACTACCGGCTTAATGTTTTACCTATCAGTACACCGCCTCTTCGCGAGCGCTCAGCTGATGTTCCCCTACTCCTGAATTTCTTCGCAGAGAGCTTTAAGGTTCAAGGCGAGAAGCCGATCAGTTTTTCACCTGATTTTATGCAGGCTCTCAAGGCTTACCACTGGCCCGGTAACGTACGGGAGCTGTCAAATTTGGTCGACAGATTCAGCACACTCTTTGCGGGACAGCGTTTAAGCCTGCGCTCATTGCCGGTCGCACTGCTACCCAAGGGGCTAGCCGCACTTCAATTACTCGCCGATGAAGGCGGGCTCGGGGATGAGGAGGCAGCCCCGTTGCCAGATGCCCCCGCTTGGGAAAACTCGCCCGTGGCAGATGGGGTCGTCGGGGAGGTATCAGCGCAAGCCTATGACGAAAGCAACGCCAGTGTGTTGGAGCAAATGACCTTTTTATCTGAAGGACTGGCAGTTTTACCCCCAGAGGGGCTGTCGCTGAAGAACCGGCTGGCGGAGATTGAGCGAGACTTGATTTCCCAAGCCCTCAGCCGAACCAAGGGTAATGTGTCACAAACGGCTCGTATCTTGAACTTGCAACGCACGACGCTGATTGAAAAAATTCAAAAGTTCGGATTACGCGCCAACTGACTTGCTTGGCCCTGGAATCAGGGCGCCACAGTGACCGGATTTTGATTGGGTAGCTTGGGGTAACGCACCAGGGCCTCTGCTGCCTTTGCTGGCGATGCATTTTTTACCGTAGCAGCCGGCGCAGCAGTGGCAGGTGTCAAAACAGTGGCCGGTGTCGCCACTGGTGCCGGTGGCGCTGCCACTGGCGCTGAACTGACGGTTTTTTGCTGGCGTTGCAAAGCGGCCTCTATCTCACGCCTGATCAGCGCCGGGTCTTGCCGCGGGGCGGCTGTCGGTGAAGCCTGCAACTTGGTTGAGTGTGATTTCAGTGCTGTTGCATGGCTCTGGATGTTGGCCTCTGCAGCGGCTAGTCGCTTGGCGTTCTCCTTACCCTGGGCGTCTATGGTTTGCGCGTTGGTTTGAATAGCGCTTTGCGCCGCTTTCATCAGATCTTCAACCCGTGTGTCAAGCTTGACTTGCTGGCGCGAGATTGTGTCTTGCCTTTCTGCAATGGCTTGGAAAACCTCGCCGGAGTTGTTCACGAGTTTGAGGGACTCGTCCATGGCGATAGTCCGCTTGCCCACCGCCAACAGCATGGCGTCTAACTGGTTGATTCTTTGTTGCAGGCGAATCGACATGACACTGAACATGACCAAGGCAATCACGACCAGCAGGGCAAATACAGAAAGGACCACGATGCCGTGTTTGCGTTGGATGGCGTGGTCACCCACTAAGTCTTTGGCAGCTGCCTGCATTTCTGCCCCAGCCTTGACCGCTTGAACGCCGGCTCGCCCAGCCAATTCGGCAGCGTCGATGAGAGTGAGTTTGATATCGACAATCTGGGGGTCTTCTTCCAGCTGCTGCCGTTCTGGCGAGTTCGTATCAGACGATTGGTCTTCATCCGCTGTGTGGTGGCCTACTGGCGTTTCAGAATGAGCGGGGAGGTCTTGGGCAGACTCCAGGTTAGTGGCTGCGGTGACTTGATTCATAACATCTATCTATCTTGGTTTGACTAAGGTGTTCAGGCCCGTGCCAAGGATTGCGAGTCGAAGGCATCCAGGCTGGTCCTGACTGCGTTATTCTGGGCCTTGAGCGTGTCGAGACGGGCAGCAATGTCTTGGTCAGGTTCAGGGTGCTTTGGATACGCTAGCCTGGAGGATGTACGTAGCGCAACATCGGCGATGATCTCTTCAGTCTGAGTTTGGATGGGGAGCGGCTGAGCGTCTTGAAACTTGGGTAGTGGGGCTGGACTGGCTGTTCTATCTTGATCGGCCGAGTGCGACGCACTTGAATTTGTGGCTTCAACATCGAGGTTTATAGATTTCCTTGTTCCCGCGCGCTGTTCTGCGTCGTCAGAAAAAGACACTTTTTTCCTGTTTAAGGCATCCATGGCGTGTGCCATTTCATCCGAATTCTGCGGTTCAGGATCCCCAGGGAGCGCTGTCTTGAGAACTGCACCCAGCGCAGCATTGGTGCTGATCTCTTGAGGTGAAGTTTGGATGGAAAGCGGAAGAGCAACTTTGAATTTGGGCGGTGCTGGTTGACTCGCTGCCCGATCTTGATCAGCTGATTCCGACACATCCGAATTCTTGACTTCAACATCGGGGCTTATTGATTTTTCTGTTCCCGCCTGCGGTGCTGCGTGGTCTGAAAAAGCTACTTTTTTTCTGTTCGCGGCATCCATGGCGTCAGCCATCTCATCCGAATTGACTGCCGGCTGGCGATCATCGTCAACGACATATGACTTACGTCCCTTGGCGTCGCGGCTGCCCTCATCCACGGCAACGAAGTGCGGGGTAGAGCTTTGAATCAACTCGGGTGGGTTCATCTGGTCGCTCTTGTTTTTTGGGGAGCTGAAGCTTTTGGTTCGCGCGCCAGACGGTCTACCATTAGTTTGAGTGGCATGGCCCAGGCGCCTTTGGGCATGTCAGCGTTCTTTGCAAAGCGCATTGCCTCAAGTCTTGAGTCAAACGGTCCTGAGACAACCGAATATTTAAGTTGGGAATCAGTGGCGGGGTAGTTAGCCACAATATGCAGGTTATCCAGATCAGGCCTGCCTTTGATCCAGGTTGATGCTGCCGCGTAGGAAGACGTTGTTACAGATAACACCAAGTAGGTGTCTGTAGCCAAAGATAGAACCCAGGCGTTGCCGGCACGCAATTGGTCTGTCAGTGTGCTGATGACTTCTTCTTTTGGTGCTGTGTCAAGAGCAGCAGTAGCCAACGCTTTGAGAGCCGGTGCCGACGCTGCAGAAGCTTGTGCTGAAGCCGCTGGAGCTGGTGCAATCGTGGCCGCTGTGGACTGGTCTGCCGCAGCCGAAGCTGTGGCCAAAGGGGCAATGGGCGTTGCCATAGACTCGGCTGGCAATGATGCGGGGGGGGGAGGGGCAACCACGGCTGATCCGATGGGCGCGGCACCACCTGCCGCTGAAGCGGGCAATGTCTGGGATGAGAATAGGCGTCTCCAGTCGACGTTGACTGACTCCCAAACATTGGTTTTTATGGAGAATCCACCATAGAGCTGGCTTAAAACAATCCCTGACAGAGTCAATAAGACTGATATTGGCAAAAGCCAGCCCCAAACGCCCCATTTTTTTTGTGAGGGTGTTACTTGCCAGTTTGGTGTGATGTCTTCAGGATCAACTTGTATTGCATTTCCCTCCGGCAACATCGGCATCGGGGAATCTTCATCCGATGTAACCAACTGTTTGAGTAGAGCGTTGACCAGTGTCTCGCGTCCCTGTGTTCGGGCCTGATCCAGAAGAACTTGCTTCTGAGTTGCAGTGGGTGGCTCAATGTCCCAGTGCATAAACCGACGGCCAAAGGCTGTGAGAAGCTGGTGTTTTTGGCTGGACTCGGCCAATAGCATCACTACCCGTATGTTGGCACCTGGAAAATTTTGTACCAAACGGGCTAACAATTGGATTTCGTGGTCAGGCAGAGCGGCGGCATCGTGCACGATCCAAATTCTTGGCGGCGCCTGGCTTGTCAAGTTACCCATCGCATCTTCAATTGAGCAGGTACGCAGCACTTCATTGAAACGCGAAATGAGGGCGTCTGCACTGGCTGGAAAACACACCTCAAGCTTGATCTGCGGCGCTGCCTCGCTTAGCCTCGCTACCAGTAACTTACCGTAGTGATCCAGAATGGCGTCCTGGCTGCTCACCATAGACAGACTCATACCACTTTGAGTCAAACCCGCGACATAGCCCTCAAGGCGCAGTCGGTCAGAGACGCGAAAAAAAATAGCCTGATTCAGGGTCAGCTCGTCGTCATGGTGATGCAATGGCAGTGTCATGATGCGGCCGGCTCGGGTGACAGTTGTTTGCCGGCGGTATCAAACAACATAGATTTGGGAATACTCGGCGATGGCCGCGCCATGGGATCCACGCCAGGTTGAACATTGGCAAGGCTGAAAACATAGGCAATGACCTGAGCCACCGCAAAGTAAAGTGACTCAGGAATGGCTTGGTCAAGTTCAGTCGTGAAATATAGGGCTCGTGCCAGTGGCGCGGCTTCAAAAATCTCGATGCCGTGCAGCTTAGCTTCTTCACGAATTCTTGTCGCAACAAAATCGCCACCTTTAGCGAGCAGTATGGGTGCACCATCGGCAGTAGGGTCGTAGCTCAGGGCGACGGCAAAGTGCTCAGGGTTTGTGATGATGACATCGGCGTCCTTCACCTTTCTCATCATTTGAGCCGTTGCTATTTCTCGCTGACGCCGTCTGATTTGCGCCTTGACTTCTGGCCTGCCTTCCATGTCTTTATGTTCATCCCGAATTTCTTGCTTGGTCATGCGCATGCGTTTCATGAATGAAAACCGCTGATAGGGTGCATCAATCAGGGCGATGATTACCAAGCCGAAGGTCAGCCAAATCAGGGCCTCTAGCATCAGGGAGCCTGCCAATTCAAAAGCAGGCTGAATACTCATGGTTCCCATGCCGAGAAGCTCTTGGGAATATTTTTCTAGCAGGATCAGCAAGATGATAGCGACGAGCAAAAACTTCAGTACAGCTTTCAACAATTCAACCAGGGCATGGGTCCCTAGCATCCTCTTCAGGCCAGCGAGCGGGCTGAGTTTTGAGAACTTCGGGACCAAAGACTTGATTGAAAAAAGGTATCCACCGATAGCACCAGAGGCCAGAACAGCCAAGACAAGTGCTAGCAGCATCATCGGCATGACCAACACAAAAGCGTCTACAAGCTGGGTCGAAAATACATGAGGAAGCAAGGCTGGTGTATCGAGAGTTCTCCGGTCAAATGTGAAGCCTGAAGCAAACTTGGCCGATATCTCTTGCCACCAGAATTTTCCCAGCAGGTAGAAGCACAGGGCCGAACCGATCATGACGGCGGCCGATGTTAGTTCTACAGAGCGTGCTATTTGCCCCTCTTCGCGCGAACGTTGGAGTTTGCGCGACGTGGGCTCTTCAGTGCGATCGGCGCTGTCTTCTGCCATGATTTATCATTGCACTAGCTCATTCCGAGCTGGGTGCGAACCTCCATAAAACCCTGCAACCATAGCCACTCGATGCGGCTGCCCATGCTTGGTAGGGTGAGCACCAATACGCCAAATCCTGCAATGATCATGGCCGGTAGTCCAACTTGGAATATGTTGAGACTGGGTGCGGCACGAGAGGCTACGCCCAAGCCGATATTGATGAAAAGGAGAGTGACCATGACCGGGATAGCCACCAGCAAGGCACCGAGAAAAATCATTGAGCTCCACGTCAGGAAATGCGCCCAGGCCCCGTCTGTCAGCAGCCCCTTGCCAATAGGCATGCTGTAAAAGCTTTCTACCACCAAGCCCAACATCATGGCGTGGCCACCCAGGCCGACGAAGATCAGGGTGCTCAGTATCAGCATGAACTGCGCTATCACGGGTACATTACCCAAATTAGGATCCATCATGGTCGCGATGGAAAGGCCCATGGCATTTGAGATGGACTGTCCGGCTAGCAGGATCGCTGCGGTGATGATCTGCAGGCTTAAGCCCATGACCAGACCGATGGCAATTTGATTGAATATCTCAACCAGGCCGGCTCCTGACGCGGGATCAAGATTGGGCCATTGAAAAAGCGGATAGATCATCCATGTCAAAGCGCCAGCCAGAAGAATCCGCAAACGCAGGTTGAAAGAGCGAAGAGAGAAAATGGGCGCTGACATGAGCAGGGCTGATACTCGGAGCATAGGCCACAAGAAGGAATAAAAGCGCTCGACGATCTCGTTGGCAAGAAGATTCATGACGCGGGCTTTGATGCTTTAGAGTTCAGGCAAACAATAGAGGGATACGCTGAAACATGCTTTTGGTGTAATCCACAAGGGTGGCTAATTGCCAGCCGCCGACTAAAGCTAAGGTGACCGCCATTGCTGTCACCTTAGGAATGAAGCTCAATGTGGACTCATTGATCGATGTCGCAGCCTGTATAACGCCAACCAGCAGGCCGACTGCCAGTGCGACGCCCAGCAGGGGTGCGGAGATCAGCACAGTCATCCATAAAGCCAGACGTCCAATGTCAATAACGGCTGCAATGTCCATAATTAGAATGATTTTGGGTTGACGAAGCCGAGGGCTGAAAATTCTCTCGAATTTGTCAGGTGGCGAAACTTGCCGCAAGCGAGCTCATGATCAGGCTCCAACCGTCCACCAGCACAAATAGCATTAATTTGAAGGGTGCCGAGATCATCATCGGGGACAACATCATCATGCCCATGGACATCAGGACGCTGGCGACGATCAAGTCAATTACGACGAATGGGACGTAAATCAGAAAGCCGATCGTGAAGGCGCTCTTGAGTTCCGAGGTAATAAAGGCAGGGACCAGGGTGGTGAACGGTACGGACTCGGCACCGCCGACATCGGCCTTGCGCGCCATTTGCATGAACATGCCAATGTCGTCCTGCCGGGTCTGCTTGACCATAAATCCGCGGATGGGTGCTTCGGCGGCCGCGAGCGCCTTGTCAAAGGCCATGTTTCCTTGCATGTAAGGCGTGATTGCATTTTGGTACACCTCGGTCAGCACAGGTGACATGATGAAAAGCGTCAGAAACAGAGATATTCCAACCAAAACATTGTTCGGCGGCGTTTGGCCTGTACCCAACGCCTGGCGAAGAATCGACATCACTATGATGATTCGAACGAAGGAGGTCATCATCAGCAAGAAGGAAGGCAGCAATGTGAGCGAGGTCATCAGCGCCAAAAGCTGCAATGACAGGCTGTACTGGGTGCCCTTGCCAGAGTCGCTGACGTTGACCATCGGTATTCCCTGTGCCCACGACATTACAGGAAGACAGACCAGTAGAGTCACCAGTCCGGTCCATACAATTCCGCGCTTCACGAGATGTCTCCGGTGCCCGACTGAGCCTGTTGCCACTGACCCAGAGCGGTGAATTGGTTGGCGCTCATGCCAATCAGTAGCATGTGTTGGTCGACGCGCAAAAGTGCAATTTTTTGCCTAGGGCCGATGCTGATGGTTTCGACAATCTCGAGTTTGCTGATGCCGTTTTTGGCGATTTGCATTGAACGCAGGCGTTGCAATATCCAGAGCATGGCTGCGAGAAGCACCAACACCAGAGCGATACTTCCGCCGATCCGCAGCCAATCGATGCTGCTTGATACCGTTGTTCCCATGGTGCTGTTTTCAGAGATTCTTCATGCGTTCCGACGCTGGCACAACGCGGGTGAGCCGAATTCCATAGCGCTCATTCACCAGGACAACTTCACCTTGTGCGACAACCGTGTCATTCACCAACAGATCGAGCGGTTCTCCGGCGATTCGGTCTAGTTCCACCACGCTGCCCTGTGTCAGGCGCATAAGGTCTTTAATTTTTATCATCGCTCGACCCACCTCGACGCTGAGTGTCACGCTGATGGTCTGCAAAACGTCTTTATGGATCTGTTTGTCTTGATCCAGCGTTTCGTTTGAGGGGTTGCCTTCAATGATGGTGTCTGTCATGGGGTATCCTGGAAAAAGTTAATGCTTGCCTGGTCTGACTGCACTGACGACTTGCACTGCAGTCTGTGCGCCTAGTGTGCCGACGTGAACATTGAAAGCGGGTATCCCGGCCGCCTGGAGGGTCGCGAATTCCGGCTTCTTGAAGTAAAGGATGTCGCCGGCCTGCATTGCTTCGATTGCTTTGATGGTCGTTTTGATCGTTCCCAGAACCACATTGGCTTGCAGGCATGAGTCGTTGACAGACTCCTCAAAGCCCTCACGCCATTGCCTGTCTGAGTCCTCATTGCCATCGCCTGTCTGGACCCGGCTGCGGAGTAGCTCGCGCACCGGCTTGAGAGACGCGTAGGGCTGAACGATATCGATGAACCCTGTGTTCTTGGTGGCAGTTTCCGTCTCGAAGCGGCTGACGATCACCAGATCGTTCTCGTCGGATACTTGGGCAAATTGGGGATTGATTTCAGCGCTGACAAACTCAATGTTGATCTCCATCAAAGGGACCCAAGCCTCTTTCATGTCTGAAAATGTGACATCAAGAATCATCTTGATAATTCGCATCTCCATCGGCGTGAACATGCGACCAGGTAACAAAACCCCCACTGTGCCTTGACCAAATCCACCAAAAAAACTGTCTAATGAACTGAAGACGATGGATGGGTCGATCACCACCAAGGAGTGGCCGCGCAGTGGGTTAACCCGGACCACATTGACTGAGAGGGGTGCTTTCAGATCTTTGATGTATTGCCCAAATTTGACGATGGTCGATTTGGTCGGTGTCACTCTGGGGCTGGTCCGCAGCACCTCCATGAGGTTAGGGCGAAACAGCCTTATGAACCGCTCATTGATCATGTCAATGGCATTGGTATTGACACCTAGGCTGCTGTCCTCACTGGCTAAGTCATGTTTTTTGAACCTTGTCGAGGTGTTGAAGCCCGTGTCGATGGCGATTGAGCCATCGTCCACGCCTTCAGCGAGGGCTGCGAATTCGTCAGCTGAGAGCAGGTTGTCGGCCATCGTTGATGCGCTGCGTTGATTATTGTGTTTACTGGACGACGAAAGATGTGAAGAAAACCTCTTCAATTCCACCAAAGTCTTCCAGTTTTTCGAGTACGGAGTTGATGGCGTCCCGTAGTTTGATGGCCAGATCTTTTCTGAATTCCGGCTTCACTAAATCAGCCTCGGTGGTTTGTCGCAACACATCCAAGATCACAGAGCGAAGGGCGGCCTCGTGCTTGTCAACGTTTTCGAAGACGCGCTCGTCGTAGCGAGTCATGATCGAGATTTGGATCGACATGACCTTTTTTGAGCTCATGAGGTTGGATAGGAAGTCACGTTTGAGTTGGTGATACGTGTACTCAAAGCGAGGGCTATCTGGCGACTTTTTGTTCAGTTTTGGTGGACCGTCAGCTGGTTTTTTATCGCCTTTGGCATCGGCTGGTTTTTTATCACCTTTGGCATCGGCTGGTTTTTTATCACCTTTGGCGTCAGCTGGTTTTGCACCAGGGGTGTCAGTCGGTTTTTTTTCGGCTGGTTTTGCGCCATGTGCGTCAGCAGGCTTGGCGCCATGGGCGTCGGCCCCAGGCGCGCCATGTCCATCTGCTTCAAGCAATTGCTGTTCGGCCGAGGGTGGTGGCTTTGAGAAAAAGCCGGTGATAAATAGCGTGCCAACCATGGTGCCGGCAATGATCACGACCAATGCCAGAACGCCAGCAATGATGAGAACAATTGGTTTTTTGGACTTGGCTGGGGCTTCATCCCCCGCCGCTGCCGCTGCCGCTGTCGCTGGCGCTGCTGTCGTCTTAGCCATGGAACACCTCTATGGATTGGTTCAATTTCATTCCTGTTTGGCTGTGCTGCTATGCCAATATGTTTAATCTGTCATTCGTGCGTGTCGGAGATGTCTCCGGGCTCGCAAGCGGCGCCTCTGCCCGGACCTTTACTGGTCGGGTATCAGCGGAAGTTTGGTTCCCATGTCGGGGTGTCGAATTTCCGCCAGATTGACTCGCTTGATCGCCATTTACGGTTACTGACGCAACTGTCATGCCAGCTTGCGTCAGTGTGTCTTTAAGCCTGGCACTCCCCTGGGCAATCAGTTCTCGGGTGAGGGCGCTGTCAGCACTAAACATCGCTTCAAGGCCGCGGGCGTGCATGGTGAGCTCGACGTCGATCTTTCCTAGCTTGCCAGGTTGCAGCCGCATTTGCATCTTCCATTCACCCCGTTCAATCTGAGCAATCAGCCGATGGGCTGCTGCCTCGCCCAGTCGATCTGCCAGCTGTTGTTGCTGAACAGTACGCAGCTCAGTTTGGGCTGCGGCAGCTGATGCTTCGCCCCGCAGTGGGTGCGCGGTAGCGGCCCCGGGCCTTGCGGCAGATCCCTCAGGTTGCTGTTGGGTGCCCGGCGCAGTGAACGTGTCCTGGTCGGTGGCTTCAAGCGCGCCACCTTGCTCTTCAAGGTCGAAGCCCTCTGGTACTGTTAAGTGGAGGGTTTCCCACGTGTTGCTAACGGCGACTTTATTGGCGCTGGCGCCAGAAAGAAGCGCCGGCCAGTTGATCGTCTCAGTGGTGTTGGCTGTGTTGGGCGGGCGCTTTAAGATGTCTTTGGCGGGCACGGTAATGCTCACCCGTATAGCGTCCTGTATGGATTCTTCGGCACTGGCGTCCAGTCGCATGTCGGGCCTTGCTTCGACTGCCTTGCCTGTGATACCTGGCCCCAAAGAGGCCCACCCTGCGATGGTGACCCCGATTGGCTCCTCTGTGGTGCTGGCTTGATCGGTGGCTCGGCCATTAGCGCCAGAAGATACTGTCAAAGGGATAGGGGCGGATTGCAGCGTGCTCGCCAATTGCGGGTTGCTGGCACCAAGAGCGACTGCAACTTGTGTCGGATCCACCAACTCCATCGTTTTTTCCGGGACCACCCCTGAATCAGAAAGGACCTCCGTCAGCAGACTCAGCTCCCCGATTTTTGGACGACTTGTCGGCCGAGGTGCTTCTAAACCGCTACCCTGCACCAATGCGGCTGAGTCCAGTTCAATTGGAGTGGCATCGATGGCTAGAAAATTGGCCTTGCCAATCTGCGGCAAAGGTACAGTCAGCGTCATGCCGGTAACTGGTTTGTTGGCATTTGACTGGCCGAGACCGCTGACGCTGAATCCACTTTTGGGACCGACGTTGACGCCGACAGTGGAGCCGAAAAGGGCCTGTATGGCCACCTCATCCAATCCCTGGGCTCGGGCGAAAGTTGCCAGACTGGGGAGGTCTGGTAATGGCTCATCCGTGGTGATGACATTGAGCTTGGCGCCCAGTGAAACAACTTGCAGGCCGGGGCCACTTATTGCCTGAGCGGCAAGACCTTGCCGTTCTGCCTTGAACATTTGGCCAGTCAATACGGCAGCGAATTCTTCGGTTTTTGGGGCGCCATCGGTCGGCGTCGGGATTGGTGCTACGTTGCCGCCAGTGGGCGACAAGGTGCTTATAGAGGGCAAGGTAAGGTTAGCGTTCATCGGGCAGCCAGTTCTCGGTAAGCCACTTTTGGTGGCGGATGCCCCTTGATCAGCAAGAAACGTGTCAGGCCAAGGTTTGCCGTTTCCGGGGCCGGTGGCTCGCTAAAGATGTGTCGGAAAATCGTGGCATAGAGTTTGCGTAACAGTGCGGGCCAGAACCTAATTGACACCACGACCGCTTCAAAACCGCTATTTCTACGCTATTTCACCCATGAGCACGCTGTCGCTGTCAACCTTTCGACACAATCTTTCGAAGTTCAACTTCACGGAATTGAGTATTCCGTTTTTGGTCTTGCTGATCATGGGAATGCTGGTCATTCCGCTTCATCCGGTTATTTTGGACTTCCTTTTCACGTTCAACATTGCGTCAAGCGTGTTGATCATCATGATCGCAATCAGGGTGCGCAAACCGTTGGAGTTCTCAGCTTTTCCAACCATATTGTTGTTTGCGACGATGCTGAGATTGGCGTTGAACGTGGCCTCGACCAGAGTCGTTCTGGTTGATGGCCACACCGGTCATGACGCTGCCGGCAAAGTGATCGCGGCGTTTGGTGAGTTTGTGATTGGCGGCAATTACATTGTGGGGTTCATCATCTTTTCAATTTTGATGATCATCAACTTCATTGTGGTGACCAAAGGGGCAGGGCGGGTATCCGAGGTCAATGCCCGATTCACCCTGGATGCCATGCCTGGCAAACAGATGTCGATCGACGCAGACCTCAATGCCGGTGTGATCGATCAGGAAACCGCTAAGAAGCGGCGTGCTGAATTGTCGCAAGAATCAGACTTCTTTGGTTCAATGGATGGTGCGTCTAAGTTTGTCAGTGGTGACGCCGTAGCGGGTTTATTGATTCTGCTGATCAATCTCTTTGGGGGCTTGGCCATTGGGATCGGGCAGCATGGTCTGTCTTTCAGTGAGGCTGGGCGGATTTATTCACTGTTGACTATTGGCGATGGTCTGGTTGCACAAGTGCCAGCGCTGCTCCTGTCATTGGCTACCGCAATTATCGTGACCCGAGTAACGACGACCGAGTCGATGACAGAGCAGGCCAGTAGCCAACTGGGGAACCCTACCGCCTTGTTTGTCACGGCTTGCATCATGGCGATCCTGGGTTTGGTCCCTGGAATGCCGCATTTGGTGTTCATTGGCTTGTCGGCTGGCAGCGTGGCTTTGGGCATCATGGTTTTGCGCCGGCAGGCGGTTGTGAACTCTCCGGAAAAGATGGCGGAGGCAAAAATAGCCGCTGAGGCGCCCAAAGAACTGGGTTGGGAGGATCTTGATCAGGTTGATCTTGTGGGTCTGGAAATTGGCTACGGGCTGGTTCCTTTGGTTAATGTCGAGACTGGTGGACAGTTGATGACACGCGTCAAAGGGGTGCGCAAGAAGCTGTCGGCCGAACTGGGCTTTCTGATTCAGCCCGTTCGCATTCGAGATGCACTCAATATTGATCCCGACACCTACCACATCGTCCTCAAAGGTGTGATCCGTGGGCGCGGCAAGATCAAGGTAGGACGCGAAATGGCGATCAATCCCGGCCAGGTTTATGGCGCCTTGGAGGGTACACCCACGCAAGAACCGGCTTTCGGCCTGGATGCGGTGTGGATCGAGTCGTCCCAGCGTGACCATGCGCGCGCCCTGGGGTACACCGTGGTAGATGCCGCCACTGCGGTGGCAACCCATTTGAACAAGGTATTGCGTGAAAACGCATCAGATCTGCTCGGCCACGATGAAGTCCAACAGTTGCTGGACAAATTGATTGCCAAGTCGCCGAAGTTGGTGGAGGACTTGGTTCCGGCCAAGTTGCCATTGGGCGCCCTCACGAGGACGCTGCAAGGCCTGCTCAGCGATGGCGTCTCGATTCGTGATATGCGGACCATTGTGGAAACATTGTCTGAGGTCAGTGTGAGAACCCAGGACCCCGACCAACTTACGGCGCTGGTGCGCCCCCGCCTTGGTCGCATGATTGTTCAGGGTTTGATCGATGACAAAGCGACCTTGTCCGTGATGACCTTGGACCCTAACTTGGAACAACTTTTGCATAACGTGTTGCAACAACATGATTCTGGTCAGGGGGTCGTGATGGAGCCAGGATTGGCCGAGCGGCTTTTTGCAGCGCTGCGCGAAGGCACAAAGGCGGTTGAAGCTCTTGGCCATAACGCTGTGCTGGTTGTCTCACCGGCAGTGCGCCCGTGGCTTGCAAAGTCTGTACGCAGCCGGGTGAATGATCTGGTGGTTCTGTCTTACAGTGAGATCCCGGACGATCAATCTGTCAAAGTCATACACACAGTCTCGGCCGAAGCTCAAAACGACGGCAACAACCCAAGGCGCTGACATGATCCAAACACTATCTGTACCAATGGGGTGCCGCAATGGAGCTTAAACGAATCCTCGCCAACGATGCAAAAACTGCCAATGACCGTGCCATGTCTTTGTATGGCCGTGATGTCCTGATCATCTCGAGCCACTCGGTCGGCGGGCAAACCGAATTGATCGTGGCACTGGACATCGACGAACAGGCCCCGGAGTCGGTGGTTACTGTGGCGCGATCCGATTTTCCGCTGGCTGGGCCGTCCGTCAGTTTCAGTAGCCAGATGGCCCGTGTGAGCGCTGAAACCAAAGCTGGTCCGACAGCCGCCGGCGCAACTGTAGCGCCGGTTCCGGCCAAGACAGCCGACACCCCTCTGGCCAAGCCTGAGCCAGTCAATATCCAACCGGGGGCGCAGTTTGACCGAGAGGTGATGGACCAAATTTTGGATGAGCTCAAGTCACTGCGGCGCGAGGTGAGCTTGAATCAAAAAATATCGGGCTGGCACAGCAACCTTGATTTGGCACCTGAAGTCGAGAACTTGCTCATGTCATTTACCCATGCCGGCATGCCGACAGGTCTTCGCACCTTGCTGGTCGACACGGTCAAGGACATGCGCAGTGAAAAGGAAGCGCTGGAGGCTGTGCGTCATCAGTTGGAACAAGTTGTGCACCGTCCCAGCCTCGCACTGCCTAAAAGTGGCATCCATCTGGTGGCTGGTCCTAGTGGCACTGGCAAAACCTTGATGGTGGTACGACTGGCCAGTCACGCCGCAGCACAGGTGGATGCAGGTAGGGTTGCCATGGTCAGTTACCGCGACCTGCGGCTGGGCGCCTGGCCCCAAACCTTGTCAATGGCCCGTGAGGCGGGGGTTGAATGCTTCAGGGCCGACACCCCAGAGGCACTCAGCACTGTGCTGGCAGCGCTTTCCGGCTACAGCCTGATCCTGATCGATACGTCGGGCAACCAACTGTCGCAAAGAGTGACCGAAATTCAATCGGTCTGCCCATCCTGCCTCGCGCACGCGATGGTCGCTGCCGACTCGTCGACGGCCACTTTGCGCCGTACGCTTCGGCTATCTGGTATCCGTTGGAACAGCCTCATGATCAGCAAGCTGGATGAGTCGGTTCAGCCCTGGCCCTTGGTCGAGTTTCTCTGCGATAATTTTATTTCACTGTCCGCGGCGAGTGAGGGTGTTGACCCTGGTGGACTTAAGTGCGACCTGACTACAGGTGCCTTGGTTGAGATGGCATTGGCTCATTTGTCAAGAGTGCCTGACTCGAACTTTCAAATACCTGCCATCAAGCTGACCAAGCCGTCGCCGGTGAAGCTGCCAGCACCTTCGCCTCGCATGTTCATGTCAGCAAGCCCTAAGGGTTTGCGCGGACCTTTTGCCTGACAACTAGGAAAGTCATTGATGAATGTTTCAAGTCGCACTGAGGTGATCGGTGTTGCCAGCGGAAAAGGTGGCGTTGGCAAGACTACTGTGGCGGTGAATTTAGCGATCGCCCTGGTGCAGATGGGCCGGCGTGTCATGCTCTTTGACGCTGATTTGGGACTTGCCAACTCACAGATCGCACTGGGTTGCCGCTGCCCCTTGAATTTAAGTCATTTCATGAGCGGGCAAAAAACCCTACAAGAGATCATTGTCACGTCCAGGCAGGGCGTCAAGCTGATACCGGGTGCGTCCGGAGTGAGCGAGTTGGCTGCCTTGAGCCGGGTCCAGGCGTCACGCGTGGTTCAGTCTTTCAGTGCACTGGAGGATGACATCGATTACCTGGTGGTTGACATGGCAGCCGGTATTTCGCCGTCGGTGTTGGCCTTCATGGCGGCATGCCAGCGGCGTTTTATCGTGGTTCGCGATGATCCATCGTCGATCGCCGATGCCTACGGCATGATCAAGGTGCTGATTCAAGAGCAGAACCTGAATGAAATCTACATCATTCCCAACGCCGTCAAAAATCAGGCGGGGGGACAAAACCTGTTTCGACGCATCAACCAGGTTTGTGCGCAGTTCTTGAACTACACCACGAAGTATTTGGGGTCGATTGAAAACGACGACCAGATATTGGCCAGCCACAGGAAGTTTCAGCCCGTGATGGAGTTCGCTCCAGAATCAGCCGGGTCTCGCGATTTCAAGCGACTAGCCAAAACGGTCGAACAATTGCCTCGTGCGGGAGACTTCGCTGGCGGAATGCAGTTTTTCGTCGAGCGTCTCGTACGCTACCAAGCCTAAGGACTCGGCCCTGATGACGACCAGAATGTACGAGGAAGTCCAAAGCAGCAGTGAAACCTTGGTGCTTGCGCATTTGGGCATGGTCAAACGTGTGGCTTTGCATTTGAAGGTCAGGGTGCCGCCATTTATGGAGCTGGACGAACTGATTCAGGTCGGGATGATTGGCTTACTTGAGGCGGCGCGAGCTTTTGTTCCAGCCAAAGGCATTGACTTCGAGAGCTTTGCTCTGAGTCGGGTGCGTGGCGCGATGCTTGATGAAGTTCGCCAGTTGTCTTATCTGCCACGCTCGGCCGTGGCCTTTAACAGCTCTGAAAACAATGCCAAGATGGCCCTTTTTACAGAACTTGGCCGCGCTCCGACGCAAACTGAGTTGGCAGAGTACATGGGCGAAGACCTGGATGTTTTCCAGAAAAAACGGGGAAATGCCAAGCGCTTTGAGACCCAGTCCATGGAGCTGATCACCGATGAGGTGATGGGTATTGCCGATGACCGGTCGCGCCAGCCCGATGTGATTGCAGAGCATAAGGATTTCATGCGGGCCGTGGGTGACGCGATCGCGGAGCTGCCGCAAAGTGATCAGTTGCTCATGTCCCTCTACTATGTTGAAGAGCTGAACTTGAAAGAAATTGGGGCGACGTTGGGGGTCACAGAGTCCCGCGTCAGTCAGCTATTGACTGGGATAGTGAAGAAATTGCGAATCAGTCTGAAGATTGAGGTGGCCCCAAAGCCAGTGACTAAAAGGGTCGCTAATTCTTGATGCCGCTGGCCGCTCAAGTTTTTCTTGCTGGTGTCGACTTCTGATGGGTAAGCCAACTCATCAGGAGATTAGAAAATGCGGATCAACTTTAAAGCCATGGAGTCCTATGGGGCGGACAATTTGATGTCTCAGGCTTCGGTTGCAGATGGTGCGGAATTGATTCAGATGCTGTTCGATGGGCTTGTGAACAGTATCGCCGAAGCTCGCGGTCATATTGAACACGGGGCCATTTTGGAAAAAGGAAAGAGCATCACCCGCGCGTGTCGCATCGTGTTGGGCTTGCAGGGTGTTCTTGATTTTCAAAAGGGCGGCGATTTGGCACTGAACTTGAATGAACTTTATAACTATTTCACTCGGCGATTAATTTACGCCAATGCGCGCAGTGACATTGGTGCACTGAACGAAATCTTGGGACTGACTTCTGAGATAAGGGCTGCCTGGCTGGAGGTGCCGGCGCAATTACAGCGTCATGCCGGAGCCCGTCTCCAGTGATGGTTTAAGGAGGATTCATTTGGGTGAGTGAAAGGTTTATTTTTTTTCGATTCGGATGGTGCTTGCCAGCGGGCGTGCTACGGATTTTATTGAGTAATCACTCATTCTTTTAGGAATCTACCATGGGCGGTATTGTCGGGATCATTTTCGTACTGGTTTGCGTGTTTGGCAGCTACATCGTCGGTGGTGGATCGCTGGGGACTTTTGCGCATGCAGCGCCTATCGAGGGTTGGTGTATTTTGGGGTCAGCGATTGGCGGCATGATCATCGGGAACAGCCCTGACGTGGTCAAGGCTGTTTTTGCCGGTATCGGCCGAACCTTTAAAGGCTCCAAATACCACAAGCAGGATTACCTCAACACCATATTTTGTGTCTCTAAAGTGATGAAAACCCTCAAGAGCGAGGGTGGTGTGGCGCTGGAGGCTCACATCGAAACACCGGAGTCAAGCGCCATATTCAGCGAGTACCCCAACATACTCAAAGACCATGCCTTGCTGCACCTCATTACTGACACTGTGCGATTGATGGTGGTGTCTCAGGGAACGCTCAGTCCGATGGCAGTGGAGGAGGTGATGGACGCGGCAATAAAAACTCATCACCATGATGAATTGAAGGCCTCTGATGCCATCGCCACCTTGGCGGGAGCCTTGCCTGCTTTGGGGATTGTCTCTTGTGTGATGGGCGTGGTTAAGACGATGGATAACATCGACCAACCACCGGCCATTTTGGGAGGCTTGGTCGGTGCAGCTTTGGTGGGTACCTTCATCGGGGTGTTCCTGGCCTATGGCTTTTTTGAACCCTGGGCAAAACGCCTGACACAAATCATTGAAGATGAGTCCTGCATGTACCATGTGGTTAAGCAGATCATCATTGGCACGATGCATGGGCACCCGATGCCCTTGATTCTGGAGGCCGCTCGTGTGGCCATCAGCCACCACAATCAGCCTAGCTTCGCTGATGTGTTCGACGGATTGCGTGGCAAGTAAGCATGGCAACACAAGCCGCAGTCGCTAAGGCTCCAGCAGATCCAGAGGCCGAAGTAGCAGGTACGTCACTGGCTTTGGTGCCCACGGCAGCGCCAGAGGAGCCTCCCCCGGCAGAGGCTGCGCTGGCGCCGATTATCGTTATCAAGAAAATCATGCCAGGCCATGCTGGCGCGCATGGTGGTGGATGGAAGATTGCGCTGGCCGACATGATGACGGCCATGATGGCCTTTTTCCTGCTGATGTGGATTTTGGGCGCCAGTCAGGAGACCCAGAGAAAAAGTGTCGCCGACTATTTCACCCCGTCCAACTCAATTGCCCAGGTGCAAATGGGTGAACTGGCGGGCTCGAACGGGCTGTTTGGTGGCAAGTCAATCATCGATCCAGATGGCTTCCCCTACACTGCCAAACAGACTGCCATGATGCAGATGGTGGTACCCCGCTCCGAGGGTGGACCTACTGAGAACGAACCATCTCCCAACAGCGAAAATGCGCGTGACAATGATGCGCAGACTAAAGCAGAGAGCAAGCAGGCTGCTCAAGATGTAGACAAGGCCAACTTCGACAAGATGGAGATGGAGGTGAAGGAGCAGCTCGCAGCGAACCCGAATCTCGAGCAACTCCAAACTCAAGTGCAGTTTGTCCGAGAGAAGGAGGGGCTTAGGATCGAAGTCATTGATAAAGCCGACTTCGCGATGTTCCCACTGGGCAGCACCAAGCTGCAACCGAAGGCACAGGCGCTAATGGCTGAAATTGCCAAGTCGTTGACCTCTACTGACAACAAGCTCAGTGTGCGCGGCCACACTGACAGTGTTGCATTTGCCAGCAAAGATGGCCGCAATAACTGGTCTTTGTCGGCCGAACGGGCTGAGTCCACCCGTGCAATGCTGGAGAAAAGCGGTATCAAGGCAGACCGCTTCACTCAAATTGAGGGTGTTTCCGATACCGCGCCCTACAACCCGAACGATCCCAAGGACCCTCGCAATCGCCGCATCAGCATCACAGTGAAGTTCAGGGACTGAACACAGATTCGCAGGCCTTGTAGGCGCGCTTGATACAGGTTTGTGCCAGACGGCTGGCCAGGGCGAGTTCTTTGGCCGTCAAGCCTGTTGATACCAGCTTTAATGCATCGCTTGCCTGTGGGTGGCCCTGCTCTGCGGCCATGGTGTACCAGGTGGCTGCTCTCATATTGTCTTTAGAAAACCCCTGGCCGTTTTCATGCATGGCGCCCAATTTGAACTGGGCCTTGGCCTCGCCCTGGGCGGCTGCCAAACGCAGCCAGGTAATGGCTTCAGGATAGTCCTGCTTGACGCCCTGACCAAAAAAATACATCAAACCTAGCAGGGATTGCGCCTCGGCCTTGCCAGTTTGTGCTACCAGTCGCCACTTCTCCACTGCTAAGGTGTAGTCCTTGCGCTGGTAGGCAGCGTAACCATCCTCCCAAGGCCCCGCAATTGCAAGGCTGGGTTTGGCCATGAGCAGCAGGATCACAAGAAGTGTGGAGATGGTTTTCGGCATGCTGGGTTGAGACACTTGATGGTTTAGGACATTGTCGTTTTTATTAGCCCTAGTTTCAACAGGAACTGACACCGGCAGTCATTTCATCCCGCTGCTATCGCTTCCAACAAGTCCCCAGACAGAAGTATTTCAAACTGTCGGGAAGTCGACATATGGCTTGGCACATGTCTTGCAAAGAGAAGGTGGTTACTGACGTTCACCCGACTAACACCGTTCCAAGATTGCGACCAAACAATGTCTTCCACAGCCCTCTGGCTCGACCCCTTTCGTTCGCTCAAGTCGACCGAGCAAGCGCTGTTGGATCAGGCAGGTGTCTCGATATCCTTGGTTCGCACTTTCGACGAACTGGCAATCGCGTTGAAACGACTAGAAGATGAACCTGCCTTGTTGGTTTTGGGCTTGGGTTCTGATATTGAATTGTTGAAGGAAACGTGGGACATGTTCAGGAACATCCATGGCAAACTGGTGGTGATCTGCCGTGTCGAGCGGAAGAACCTTGAACTGGCGGTGGCCGCCATGCGCCACGGTGCTTGTCATGTGCTGGCTGCCGACGACTGGTCTGTCGAGGGTTGGCGCGATGCGCTAGTTTGTGCAAATGGCCGATCTGATGATGCAACATTGAGCGCGCGAATCCCCACGGTGAACCCAGTTCAATCTAAGCATCCGTCAAGTGCAGCGATGCCCAGGAATGCCGTGCGAAGCGTGGTTTTTGTCGATCCGGTCAGCATCAAGTTACTGGCGTTGGCACAGCGTGTAGCACAAGCGCAGGTGACCGTGCTGCTTGAGGGGCCTACTGGTTCGGGGAAGGAAGTGCTGGCGCGCGTGCTGCATGAGTCCTCGCCGTCTCAGGGTGGTCCGTTCATTGGCTTGAATTGCGCCGCTTTGCCAGAGCACATGATTGAGGATATGCTGTTTGGCCATGAAAAAGGTGCATTCACCGGTGCGGTTAAGGACCATCGTGGCATGTTCGAACAAGCTCAAGGTGGCACGATTTTTCTGGACGAGGTGGGTGACCTTCCCATAGGGCTTCAAGCCAAACTGTTACGGGTCTTGCAGGAGCGCAGCCTCGTCAAGCTGGGTAGTGAGCGCGCAATCGCTTTGGATGTCAGGGTGATTGCAGCGACCAACAAGAACCTCCGCTTGGCCATTGAGCGGCGGGAATTCCGTGAGGATCTGTACTTTCGGTTGAGCACATTCAAGTTGCGTGTACCGCCGGTCGCAGAGCGACGGGGCGACATCTTGCCTCTCGTGGCGCGCGTGCTGGCGCGCCACCAACGAGGCGATGACGTTTGGTCTGTGAGTCCTGCCGCCCAGGCCTGTTTGCTGTCCTATGCATGGCCGGGGAACGTTCGTGAAATAGAAAACGTTGTCCAGCGGGCCATGGTGCTTTGCCCTGACCGGCATATCGATGAACACCATTTGATGTTTGATGACGCCCCGGATCCTGTGGGCTTGGTCGCAATGTTGCAGGCGTCGACAGAGTTTCCATGTCCGTTGGCGCCTTTGACTTCAGAGACGAAAGTCTCTGTGGACTACCGCGAGGTGGATTTGGTCGGCAGCAGCAAGTTGCAGACAGTGGTGAAGCAGAGCGAAAACCACGTGATCAGGTCAGCGCTTGAGACGTCAAAAAACAGAGTTGAAGCAGCGCAAAAACTGGGGATCAGCCCCAGGACTTTGCGTTACAAATTGGCGCAGTTGCGGGACCATAGCTCTGCGCAGTTGGCCAGTGCCTGAATGTCTGCAGCAGTCGCCCACCATTAAGGAAACATCATGATTGAACGAGCTACTTCGGCCGCAAATATTGCCTCCATGCTCAAGACCATGCAACTCCACGCTGCGCAAGCAGGTGGTCTTGATGAGCAAGCCACGAATGGCATCTCTGCACCCAAAAGTGATTTTTCACAAATGGTGCGTAGCGCTATTGGCCAAACCAACGACATGCAGGTCGAATCCAGCCAGGCAGCCCAGGCTTTTGAGCGAGGTGAAGCCGTGCCTCTGACAGATCTTGTACTGAAAATGCAAAAAGCATCATTGGCCTTTGAGACCACGCTGCAGGTGCGTAACAAGGTTCTCAAGGCTTATGAAGAAGTGATGAACATGCCGGTTTGATTCTGGCTGAGATCGAATTAATTTTCTGCGCTGAAAGACTTAACTATGGCGACTGCAACAGCAACCGCACCAGACAGCACTTTGCTCCCGGGTTCCGATGAAGTACGTGCACTGACTACTCGTTCTGGGCGTGATCGCCGGTCCAATACAGAAGGGCTGGCGGGCACAGCGAATAGCCTAAGTACCAACTATCTTGGTGGCAGTTTGGCCGCAGTGGATGGCTCGGGCTTGTTTGGACCCATCAAACAAGTCTTGAACCAGCCGGCGGTCAAGAAGTCCCTGCCCTTGATCGTGATTGCCCTGATGTTGCTGGTATTTGCAGCGGCATACACCATGGTGAACGCGCCAAAATACAGACCCGTAGTCATGGGTGCGACTGAGGGCGACCAGCAGGCTGTCTTTGAAGCACTACGAACTGGCGAATTCAAGCCGGTGATTGATTCGGGCACGGGACAGATCACTGTGCCGGGGAGTCGCTACCACGAGGCGCGTATTTTTCTTGCTTCCAAGGGTCTGCCAAAAACTGCAGCGACCGGTCTGGATAGCCTGAAAGATCAATCAGCCATGACGACCAGCCAGTTCATGGAGCAGGTGCGATACACCTCAGCGGTAGAGCAGGAGTTGGCACGCAGTATTCAGCAGATTGATTCGATTCAGTCTGCAAGAGTTCACCTGGCCACCAGCAAGCCGTCGGTCTTTGTGCGTGACCGCGTGCCGCCCAAGGCCTCGGTCGTGTTGACTCCGCAAAATGGCCGCAGCGTCAGCCCGACGCAGGTTCAAGCTATCGTGCATCTAGTGTCCTCAAGCGTCCCTTTATTGACGCCTCAGAACGTGACGGTCGTGGACAACGTTGGCAAATTGATGACTGACACAGATTCGGATGCATCAATGGGCATGAATGCCGGTCAGACTAAGCACAAGCAGGCGATGGAGGAGCTCTACCGGCAGCGCGTGATGCAGATTTTGTCGCCAATAGTGGGTGAGACCAACGTCCGTTCTCAGGTTAACTTGACCCTGGATTTCAGTCAAACTGAAACCACATTAGAGGACTTTGACACACAAGGCAAAGGTCCTAAAACCCGTTCTGAGGTCACCAGCGAAGACCGAAACAGTGCCAAAGAGGCCAGTGGTGTCCCTGGGACACTGTCCAATACCGCACCGGCCGCACCGACAACGTCGCTGAACACGGCTGCAGCGCCTCCCCAGGCGGCAGGGGCTGACGAGCGGACGACAATCGCCGCCCGGACTACCCGTAACTATGAAATTGATCGCTCGGTGCGTCACATCAAAAGCGCTAGCGGAACAGTCCAGCGCCTCAGCGTTGCGGTCGTGATCAACGAAAGACCGCCCGTGCCACAGCCCAAGAATGATAAGGGTGAAGAGCAAGCTGCCAAGCCGAATCCTTACACAGAGGAAGAAGTGGAACGGATGCAACAACTGGTACAGGGCGTCGTTGGCTTCGACGAAGCGCGCAAAGACGTCGTTAATGTTGTGCAGGCCAAGTTTGAAACCGAGGCGCCACTTGATCTAACAGTGCCCTGGCACAAGGATGATGCAGTGCTCACCAACATCAAGTCGGCTTTCCTTGGCCTGGTGTTTGTGCTGTTCTCCTTGTTGGTGATCCGTCCGGTGGTAATGCACCTTCTCAATCGCGACAAAGAGGCTGCTGAGAACGCTGCAGCCAGCTTGCAGCTGGCACAAAACGAAGCTTTGGCACTGGAAGCGGAGGCCAATTTGCAGCCGGGAGAGGCAGCTGGTGAAAAGGAACTATCGGCGTCGGAGACGCTCGAGGAAATGAAAGCAAAAATGAAGTCCAAGAAGTCAAATATCTCCGCAGAAATGCTGGATACGGCCAATACCTACGACGACAAAGTAGCCTTGATCCGAATGATTGTGTCCGACGATTCGGCGCGTGTGGCGAGCGTATTCAAGGCCATGATCAAGCCGGGTTGACGGTACTCTTGGAGGAAACATAATGGCTGATCAAGCGAATATCGCTGGCACACTGGGTGTGCCGTCAGGCGGGAACAACGAGGCGCTCCAGCGAGAGCTTGAGAATCTAACCAGCACTCAACGCGCTGCGGTCCTGATGCTTCTGTTGGGTGAAGAACAGGCAGCAGACATCATCCGTTTCCTTAACCCGAAAGAGGTTCAGGCGCTTGGCATGGCCATGGTTCAGGTTGCTGAACTGTCCCAGGAGGCGGTTAACGCCGTGCTCGATGAATTTGTCGCCACCATCAAGCGCCAAACCAGCCTGGGTTTGGGAACTGCCGATTACGTGGAGAAAGTTTTCAAACGTGCTTTGGGTAATGACAAGGCAGCTTCTGTTTTGGGGCGTATCAACCCCGGACACAGCAGCAAGGGACTTGACATATTGGCATGGATGGATGCTAGGTCTATTGCAGACATGATTCAGGGCGAACATCCTCAGGTGGTGGCCATTATCCTGTCGGTGTTGGAGAATGTCGTCGCAGCCGATGTGTTGAATTTTCTGCCGCCAGATTCGCGCGCCGAAGTGATGCAGCGGGTGGCCAAGCTGGAGACGGTGCAGCCCTCCGCCATGGAGGAGCTTGAGGCCATCATGAAAAAGCAGTTCTCCAACAATTCCTCGGCCAAGTCGTCAAGTTTTGGCGGTATCAAGGCTGCAGCCAATATTTTGAACCTCACCAAATCTGCGTTGGAGGCCTCGGTGATGGGTGGCTTGCGAACTCTGGATGCTGATCTGATGCAGAAAATTCAGGACAATATGTTCACCTTTGAAAATTTGGTGAGCGTGGACAACAAAGGTATCCAGGTCATCATGCGCAATGTTGATCCCGATCAGATGATGATTGCGCTCAAGGGCGCAAGCGATCCGGTGAAAGACAAGTTTTTCAGCAATATGTCCGAACGTGCAAGGGGAATGTTCAAGGACGACATGGAGGCCAAGGGCCCGATGCGCCTGTCAGATGTGGAGCTGGCACAAAAAACCATCATGCGGACGGCGCGCAAACTGGCAGACGCTGGCGATTTGGTGCTGGGTGGCGGTGCCGACTATGTCTAGCAACCAACTGGTCTCTGCAGTGAACAACTCTCGCCAACTGGTTGTGCGCCCGGCCCGCGTTTGGCAGGCCGTTGATTTACTGCATCCAGTCGCGCCACCAGGGGGGTTCATGCCCTCCGCCTGGCAAACTGAAGTTGCGCCTCAATTTGGCTTGGTCGACTTTGACCTTCAGACTTTGCGCTTGTTGCCCCCACCGCCACTAGCCGGCATCGAGGGAGCTAGTCCGCTGGCTAACGACCTTGCAGAAGCACCGGTGGCCGAAGTTACGCCAATGCCGCTACCGGTTGCCTCGGCAGCGGCTTTGGCGCATGCTCGGGATGAAGGCTACGAGCAAGGGGCACAAGACACCCGTGCTGCGATGCAGGTTGAGATGGACCGTGAGCTGGCCCGACAACTGGCTCTAGATCATTCGCTGATCAAGGCTGTTGAGACGTCTTTGGAAGCACTGCGTCAAAGTCCGACCATCTTTTTTGAGCCGATCAAACGCCTTTCCCTTCATTTGGCAGAGCAGTTGGTGTTGGCAGAACTAGCGCTGGATGGACGTGCTATCGACCGCCTGGTACAGCGCTGTGTAGACGAACTGTCGCTTAACGATACGTCGATGGTTCGCGTGGAGTTGCATCCCACCGACCTTCAGTCATTGCGGGCGCTGCGGCAACGCAGCGGCTTGAACGATGCGATTCACTCCAACGTTCATGCCAATGCGTCGTTACAGCCCGGAAGCGTGCGAGCCAGTGCCAACGACGCATTGGTGGACGACCTGATTGGTGAGCGCCTCAGTGCGCTGGCGCAAGGTCTTCAGATTGATGAGTCTCGTTGGCGTGCCCACAGTGCCTTTGTGGGTGATCGTGCGTTGTCCGGCGAGCCATCAGGGTTACAGGGCGCTCGACCACAGGTCGCGAGTGTCGACATTGTGGACGCTCAAAACGTTTTGGTTTCGGGTGCAGACGATGAAGTTTGATTTTGATGCTGAGGTTGACCAGGCTCTCGCAAAAATTCATACCCAACGGCCGGCGCGCAGCGGTACGCTGGTTCGCCTAGTCGGCCTACGGCTCGAGGCACGCGGCATCATGGCGCCGGTTGGCGCCTGCTGTGAGGTGATTGGCCAAAGCGGCAAACGGATCGAGGCGGAAGTGGTCGGCTTCGCCGATAGCACCATTTTTCTGATGCCTTTTTCTGAGCCTGTCGGAATCGGCCCTGGTGATAAGGTTCGGGTATTGAGTGATACCGACCACGTTCTGTTAGGTGAAGAGTTGCTAGGCCGGGTGATTGATGCGCGTGGGCAGGCGCTCGACGGCAAGCCACAGCCGGCCTGCACCAACACATTGGGACTTTTGGGCCTGCCCCTGAATCCCATGGAGCGCGGACCCATCGACCGGGTGTTGGATGTCGGGGTCAAGGCCATCAATGGGCTGTTGACGCTTGGGCGGGGACAGCGGGTAGGCCTCATAGCTGGCTCAGGTGTAGGCAAAAGTGTTTTGCTAGGCATGCTGACCCGGTTTACCAAGGCTGACGTCGTGGTGATTGGTCTGATTGGCGAGCGTGGTCGTGAGGTGCAGGCGTTTATCAATGAGACCTTGGGCCCTGAGGGGCTGGCCAAAGCCGTAGTGATTGCAGCGCCCGCCAATGTGTCGCCTGTGCTTCGGCTAAAGGCGGCACACCTGTCGCATGTGGTCGCCGAGTATTTCCGCGACCAGGGCCGAGACGTCCTTATGTTGGTAGACAGCTTGACTCGGGTGGCCCATGCGCAGCGTGAAATCGGTCTGGCCATCGGTGAGCCGCCGACGTCCAAGGGTTACCCGCCATCCGTGTTCGCTTTGTTGCCCAATTTGATCGAGCGCGCTGGCGTTGGACGTCATGGTCATGGCTCCATCACGGCAATTTACACGGTCTTGGCAGAAGGTGATGACGGTAATGACCCGATCGTGGACATTGCGCGCGCTTCGTTGGATGGCCAAGTGATGTTGTCCAGAAAGCTCGCTGACGCGGCACATTACCCGGCCATTGAGTTGACTGGCTCTATCTCGCGAGTTATGCAAAACCTGCTTTCGCCTGCCGATTTAAAAATGGCCAATCGATTTCGACGACTGTGGTCGCTTTATCAGCAAAACGTTGACCTGATTCAGGTTGGCGCCTATCAGGCTGGCTCAAACCCCGAAATTGACCAAGCGATTGCCATGCGTGAAGCGATGGAGGACTTTTTGAGGCAAGACATGTATTCCGGAGTGGAAGAAGACCGAACACGTGTTGATCTTCGTGTGTTGATGGAACTGTGAAGGAATGCCTCATGAAAGTACGTACCTGCTGGTCAGCGCTGGAGATGAAAGCCGAACTGGTGGTGAAACAGCTCAACGCAGAGACTGGTCAAACCCTGCAGCTGCTTGAATCCTTGTCAGCAAGCCAGCTACGGATTGCGCAGATGTATGAGGAATACCGCTGCAAGGCTGTGGAGTTGACCACTGCGACGGGCATGTCTGCGGTGCAAAATCACCGTCAGTTCATGGTTCAATTGCAGTCATTGCAGGCTCGGGTGGCGAGCGACATAGGCAAGACCAAACAGTATTTGCAGGTGTTGGAGCAGCGCACTTTGAAGGCTGAGACGCAACGCTTGAAGATGCAGTCGCTATTGGACAACGACCGGCTTGCGGTTAGAAATTTCGAGAATCGCCGAGAGCAACGGGGCATGGACGAAATGGGAATGATTCAATTCAACCATGCGAGGGCTGCATGAATCGCTCTGGCGGCCTGTTCTGGCATGCCCGGGCCTGGCGCCGCCAAGGGGCGTGGCGGGGGACCTGTCAACACATCAAACAGTGGCTTGAGCAAGTTCACCCGAATAGCAGTCAGCTTGTCATCATTGGCGCCAGCGCAGGCTGGATGATGCCCAGTCCTTGGCTGCAAGGATTTGATCGAGTCAGCACCGTAGACATCGACCGCTGGGCAGCGCCACTATTTCGCATGCGTCATGGATCGGCCTTGAAGAGCTCCGGAACCCAACTGCGCTGTCACACGGGTGATGCACTTGGCAACCTTCAAGCGCTGTTGGCAGCATATCCGGATGCAGCTGTATTGTTTGACAATGTGTTGGGCCAGTTGCGATTCATGCATGGCTCTGTGGATGAAGCCGTGTCCTCCCTGGACATGATCAAACAACGACTTGTGGGCCGAGAATGGGGCAGCTTGCACGACGCGTATTCTGGCGCGGTCCGCCGTGGCGGTATGACCCGAAAAAAACTGGTGACGTTCCAAAGCTTGCAGGCGGTCGCGGCAGTCCCGACGCTTTCAGGTGACGCTGGCGTGCCGATCGAGCACGGGCTGGCTCCTTTTGCGAATCAACTGGAGGCTGAAGGCGAATGGCTGGATCATTTGACGTCACAGGTTTTTCCCGCCGGTACCACCGTGCACCATATCGCTTGGCATTACAGCCGGCATTACTGTCATTGGCTGCAGGCTGGTTGGGTCTCATCCAAACCAAGGGCTTGTCGAAAATGATGTGGATGAACGACGGTCGTCTTTGCCGTGTACGTCGCCTGGTGACCGGCGTCATGGCCTCAGCCATGGTGCTGGCCTTGGGCACTACCCTCAGCGCATGTGGTGGCTTGTCGTCGGACTCCCCGGCGTCCGATGGCCAGCCGCTCGCCACAGTTCCCGCCGCCGTGCTGGCGAGGGCAGCGACGGGAACGCTGTACGACAAGAGTTTTGTGAGTTTCATGACGACCGACTCGGCACCTGCTGTCAATTGGTATGCGACGTACTATTTCAACACCACGTCTGAGGACATCATTCCTATCCTTTACTCAGGTTCTGTCACTTCTAATGCTGGCCTGATCCGAGAATTTGGGTCAGCCAGAACCATTCGATCGGCCAGCGTCAGCTCATCTGAGACCTCTGCAGGGATCTTTCAGGTCGCCATTTCTGGCGTGAAGACCCCAGATGACCGGCCGATTGCGTTATCAAGCTCAGCGGCGGCCACGTCGGCAGACACCAGTGGCAGCTGGCTTGGCGCTTGGACTGACAACCTCAATACGGCCATCAGCAAGCCTGCAACCTTACGCTTTGGTCCGGGCCTGGCTGCTACCGTCACCTTTGGCGGTTGCGAACGTCAGATGAGGCTCGTGAGCGCTGGCGCAGTCAATAGCCCGTATTTTTCAGTAACGGTTGATATTCCAGCGCAAACCGGGTGTCCTCGCACTCCGGGCGCAGAGGCCGCGGCTCTGAGTGGTGTTGCCTTTGTTATTCCTTCACTGACCGTAGGCAAAACCAAGCGCTTGATGCTCATAGTCGTCGACAGCACCGGAAGCGGTTTTTCATTTATTGGTGATCAATAGGCGTCAATCTATGTCTTGAGGTGGCCTTTTGCGCTTGGCAGGCCTATTTGAAAGAGGCGGTGGTGATGCCTAAATGCTGATGCCTCATGTTTTTGCGTCTGGTACCGATGCTTTTGCATGGGTCCTAGGCCGTTTCTGCGCAGAAGTGCCCGGTATGGATCCGGTCTTCGGGTGTGTTTGTTGTATTTACAGTAGGTGATGTCTGTGAAAAGAACCATTGTTGAAGTCTTATTGGCGCTTGGCTTGATTGGCGCAGGTGTTTTTGGCTGGATGAACTGGAAACAGGTCCAAACAGTCAAAAGCCAGGCGGTTGAGCTCAAAGCGGCCTCTGAAGAAGCGGCCAAACTCGCCGCGACGTCGCAGGGTGCCATTGCTGCAGCCGAAGAGCAGGCTGTCGCCCTGAAGGCGCAATTGGCGCCACTTCAAGCCCAGGTCAACCAGCTGGAGGCCATCAAAGCTGCCATGGCCAGCGGTACAACATTGGCCGACTTGGAAGCCGCCTACAAGTCGCAAAAAATCCTTTCGGCAGAGCGGCAAGTGGGTCTTGGCGCTTTGCGCATGATGACCAAGGGGGGGGATGATCCAGCTGCACTGGAGGCGTTTCGGGCCGCGCTCAAGTTGACCGATCTCGGGAACCGGAAAAACACCATGTGTGCGGCGCAAATCGCTTTGGCGGCTGCAGGCGACAAAGTGGTTGTGATGTCAGAGTGCCAGCCCGAGGTGGCCCATGGCGCAACCGACACTGCTGCCAAATCTGACGCCCATGGTCAGCCGGTTGCCCACGGCGGCGATGCGAAAGGTAAAGCCAAGGACCCGGCAGCACATGCCGCTCCGCACTGGGGATATGCTGGGGAGATGGGTCCAGACCGTTGGGGCAAAGAGTTTCCGACCTGTGCCAAAGGTAAATCACAATCCCCGCTGGATATCGTCGGGCCTTTTGTGAAAGCACGCACCAGCCTCAGTGCTGACTACAAAGAGGGCCCGCTAAAAATCCTCAACAACGGGCACACCATTCAGGTCAATGTTCCGCCGGGCAGCAAGCTGCGTATTGATGCGAAGCCATATGAGCTGCTGCAATTTCACTTCCACCGACCCAGTGAAGAGAAAATTGAAGGTAAACCCATGTCTATGGTGGCGCACTTTGTTCATAAAGGCGCTGACGGCAAGCTGGTGGTACTGGGTGTTTTGCTGAAAGAAGGTAATGAAAATCCGGGAATCAAGACGCTGTGGGCCAATATGCCGCCCAAGGAAGGCCCTGAGGTCACGCCAGAGGGCGTGAAGTTCAATCCAGGGAGCCTGCTGCCCCGTGAATTTGATTTCTTTAGCTACGAGGGATCACTGACGACGCCACCCTGCACTGAAGGCGTTCGTTTTTTCATTTTGAAAAGTACAGTGAACGTCTCGGCCGCGCAAGTCGCAGGTTTCCCGTTTGATGCCAACGCCCGGCCAGTGCAGTCGCGTAACGGTCGCGAGATCATCACGAACTAAGCAGCGGTCGCGCCGGTTTTTTTCTTGTCGCAGATCGGACCCACCATGAACCATCTTAAAGTCATTTTTGCCACTGCCGTGATTACCGTGTTCCTGGCTTTGGGGCTACTCTGGGTGACGGTCGAATTAGGCTGGCTCAATTTCAACCCCGATGCGGCCTCGGCAACGGCAGATCCTTTAGCTACTGAGAGCAAAGCGTTCACCAAAAAAAATGCCAACTTCATTTGTGAGGTCACGGTCTCCATGCCGCAAAGGAATCTCACCTCCGAGCCCAAGGTCTACTCAGATTTTTTGGTGGCAGGACTTGACCATCAGGGCAAATCAGGTTGGTACCAAGGCGAGTTTTCAATCTCTGAGTCACGCAAGGGCGCGCTGCGCATGGATGGAAGCAAGGCTATTGTGAGCCGGCCAGCTATGTTTGAGCGTTTTGGGCAGATGATCACCCAGGAGGAGTTCACGCTGGATTTGAGCGACGGCATGTTTGTCCAAACCCTGACCTTCCGCGATGGAGGCCGAAGGCATATCATCAAAGGTGTTTGTGCCAAATACGCCAAGGCCCCGTTTAACTGACAACGGCCGCCACTTTTGCGTTTTTTGGGTGGCTGAACCGCTCGGGCTTTTTAACCCGGGTTAGCATGTGCGCATGGACACAGAGCCAGCGCAACGCCGGGGCTGGGCCGGGCTGTTGCTGCCCGGCCTGTTGGCATTTGTGGCCGGCACTGCGCTTCAACTGCAACAGGCGGCGCTGGACCCCTGGTGGGTTTATGTGCTCTGCATGCTCCCGGCCCTTGTTGGGCTTATCTTTCGCGCTCCTGATTCGATAGCAAATTGGCGCTGGCTGACCGCGCTGCTGCTGGCACTGGCGCTGCTGGGTTTTGGCCTGACCGGTCTGCGCGCCGGCCTATTCATGGAGGGCGCCCTGGCGCCGGAACTGGAGGGGCGCGATCTCGAGGTGACTGGCGTAGTGGCCGCCATGCCCCAAACGCATGAATCCGGCCAACGTTTTCGTCTGGCGGTGGCCTCGGCGAGTTGGCAGGGTGCGGCCGTGCGCCTGCCGTCGCAGCTTTATTTGAGCTGGTACAGCGGGGTCTTTGCGGGGACGCAAGGCGTGGCCGAGTTGCAGCGCCAGCCGCAGCCCATGCAGGCCGGTGAGCGCTGGCAGATGACCGTGCGGCTCAAAGCGCCGCATGGCGGCAGCAACCCGCATGGCTTTGACTACGAGCTTTGGCTTTGGGAACAGGGCGTGCAGGCGACCGGTTATGTGCGTGCGGGTCGCAATGACCCGCAGCCCCGCCTGCTTGGCCAGACGGGTGGACACCCGGTGGAGCGGCTACGCCAGCAGGTGCGCGAGCAGATCTTTGCCGCGGTACCGGATCGGGCGCAGGCGGGCCTGGTGGCCGCTCTGGTGGTGGGTGACCAACGCGCCATCGAGCGGGCCAACTGGGATGTGTTTCGCGCTACCGGCGTGGCCCATCTGATGTCGATCTCAGGCCTTCACATTACGATGCTCGCCTGGGCTGCCGCATTGGCCGTGGGCTGGCTGTGGCGGCGCTCCAGCCGCTTGTGCCTGTGGCTACCGGCGCCCCAAGCGGCCCTGCTAGGCGGCGTGCTGCTGGCAGCGGGCTACGCCCTGTTCAGCGGCTGGGGCGTGCCGGCGCAGCGCACCGTGCTGATGCTGACCACAGTGGGCGGGCTGCGGCTCACGGGCAAGCGCTGGCCATGGCCGGTGGTCTGGGCCCTGGCCTGTGCCGTCGTGGTGGCTACCGACCCCTGGGCGCTGCTGCAAGCCGGTTTTTGGCTCAGCTTTGTCGCCGTTGGCGTGCTGTTTGCCTCGGGCGACAGCCGGGCTGAGCCATCAGCCCCCACGGGGGGCCGCGCCGCACACGCAGTGGCAAGCGTGGGGGCCGAATTTCCCGCCGGGCCGCCCCAAGGGAAATCAGCCCCCATGGGGGGCAGCGCCGCACACGCAGTGGCAAGCGTGGGGGCTACGCTCTCATCTATGCTCCGTGAGCAATGGGTCATCACCTTGGCGCTCACGCCGCTGACCTTGTTGCTGTTTGGCCAGGTGTCCTTGGTGGGCCTGCTGGCCAATGCACTGGCGATTCCCTGGGTCACCCTGGTGATCACGCCGCTGGCCATGCTCGGGGTGGTGGTCGGGCCGCTGTGGTCAATTGCCGCCGGTGCGGTGGCGCTGCTGAGTCAGGTGCTGCAGTGGCTGGCCGAGCTGCCTTTTGCCGTGTTGTCGCTGCCGCAGGCCCCGCTTTGGGCGGGCGCGGTTGGCTTGTTGGGGGGTGTGCTGCTGGTGGCGCCCTGGCCTGCGTCATTGCGTGCGCTGGGCTTGCCACTGCTACTGCCCGTGCTGCTGTGGCAGTCGCCACAGTTGCCTCATGGCGAATTCTCGGTGCTGGCTGCGGATATCGGTCAGGGCAACGCTGTCCTTGTGCGCACCCGCAACCATGCGCTGGTCTACGACGCCGGCCCCCGCTTCAGCAGCGAGAGTGATGCCGGGCACCGGGTGCTGGTGCCGCTCTTGCGCGCTCTGGGCACCCAGGTCGACAAACTGGTGCTGAGCCACCGTGACAGCGACCACGTTGGCGGGGCGGCTGCCGTGTTGGCCATGCAGGGGCAGGCTGGTTTGCTCAGTTCGCTGGAGCCGCAGCATGAGCTGCAGGCCCAGCGACCGGGTGAGCGCTGTCAGGCCGGCCAGCACTGGCAGTGGGACGGCGTCGATTTTGTCGTGCTGCACCCGCAGGCCGTCGACTACACGGTGGCGCCAAAACCCAACGCCCTCAGTTGCACCCTGCGCATCAGCACGGGCTCTGGGTCTGAGATTCGGGCTGCCTTGTTGGCGGGCGACATCGAGCAGCCGCAGGAGGCTCGGCTGGTAGCCAGCGGGGTCAAGCTGGACGCAACATTGCTCCTGGTGCCACACCACGGCAGCAAAACCTCCAGCAGCGCGGCTTTTCTGGATGCGGTGCGCCCACGGCTGGCCTTGGTGCAGGCCGGCTACCGCAACCGCTTCGGCCACCCGGCTGGCCCCGTTCTGGCGCGCTATGCCGAGCGGCAGATCGAACTGTTCGACTCGCCGCATTGTGGTGCAGCGACTTGGGTGTCTAGCCAGCCGAAGGCGGTGCAGTGTCACCGTCGCGAGGCATTGCGTTATTGGCATCACCGCATGCCCTAAGGCACGCACTGATACCAATTGGCGCAAAGCTTGCTAAGCTTAGGGCAGTGGAAAAGGTGCCTATGCAGAAATTTGATGAGATGTACACGCGTCTGCCCTACGAGTTTTTTACCCACGGGGCGCAGATTCGAGACCATTACAAGATTTACGACGAGTGGCTCGCGCGGCAGCCGGGCGACATGATGGCCAAGCGACGTGAAGAAGCGGAAATGATCTTCCGTCGGGTGGGCATCACCTTTGCGGTTTACGGCGAAAAGGACGAGGAGGGCGCCGGGACCGAGCGACTGATTCCCTTCGACCTGATCCCCCGCATCATCCCGGCTCATGAGTGGGCCACCATGGAGCGCGGCCTGGTGCAGCGGGTTACCGCCCTGAACCGATTCATTCACGACGTCTACCACGGCCAAGATATTTTGCGCGCGGGTGTGGTACCGCGTGAGCAGGTTGAGCGCAATGCCCAGTTTCGGCCTGAGATGGTGGGCGTGGATGTGCCGCACCAGATCTACTCGCACATCTCCGGCATCGACATCGTGCGCGCGCCCAACGCGGCGGGTGAGGGCGAATACTATGTGCTGGAAGACAATTTGCGTGTGCCCAGCGGCGTGAGCTACATGCTCGAGGACCGCAAGATGATGATGCGGCTGTTTCCTGAGCTGTTCAATGCGTACCGGGTGGCGCCCGTGGCCCATTACCCCGACCTGCTGTTGGAGACCTTGCGCGCCAGCAGCCCGGCCACCACTGCCGAGCCGACCGTGGTAGTTCTGACCCCCGGTATGTACAACAGCGCCTACTTTGAGCATGCCTTTCTGGCGCAGCAGATGGGGGTGGAACTGGTGGAGGGGCAGGACCTGTTTGTCAAAGACAATTTTGTCTATATGCGCACCACGCGCGGCCCGAAACGGGTGGACGTGATTTACCGCCGGGTGGATGATGATTTTCTTGACCCCAAGGTGTTCCGCCCCAGCAGCACCTTGGGTTGCGCTGGCCTGCTCGATGTGTACCGCGCCGGTCATGTGACCATCTGCAACGCCGTGGGCACCGGCGTCGCTGACGACAAGTCGATTTACCCCTATGTGCCCAAGATGATCGAGTTTTACCTGTGCGAAAAGCCCATTTTGAGCAATGTGTCCACCTATATGTGCCGCAACAAGGACGACCTGGCCTACACCCTGGCCAACCTCAAAGACTTGGTTGTGAAAGAGGTTCATGGCGCCGGCGGCTACGGCATGCTGGTCGGCCCGGCGGCGACCAAGGCCGAAATTGAAGATTTTCGGCAGGCCGTGCTGGCCAACCCGGAGGGCTACATTGCCCAGCCCACGCTGAGTTTGTCAAGCTGCCCCACCTTTGTAGAAAGTGGCATCGCGCCGCGCCACATCGACCTGCGGCCCTATGTGCTGTCGGGCAAAACCGTGCAAATGGTGCCCGGCGGCCTGACCCGCGTGGCGCTGAAAGAGGGCTCGCTGGTGGTCAACTCCTCTCAAGGCGGCGGCACCAAAGACACTTGGATATTGGAAATATGAATATTTGCGGGACAGACCGCAGCGCGTAGCGCCAGCTCTGTCCCCAACTGATTGAGGGAAGTTTATGTTGTCTCGTACTGCCGACCACCTGTTCTGGATGTCCCGCTACACCGAGCGGGCCGAAAACACCGCGCGCATGCTCGATGTCAACTACCAAACGTCCCTATTGCCGCAATCCGAGGCCGTGGCGCTGGTCGGCTGGCAGGGGCTGCTGAGCATCAGCGAGCTCTTGCCCACCTACCAGAGCCTGCATGGCGAGGTGAACGTGCAAAAGGTCATGGATTTCATGGTGAAAGACGAGAGCAACCCCTCGTCCATCATGTCCTGCCTGAGCGCGGCCCGCGAGAACGCCCGCGCTGTGCGTGGCACGCTCACCACCGAGGTCTGGGAAACCCACAACCAAACCTGGCTCGAAGTGCGGCGCATGGTCAACAACGGGGATTTTGAGCGCGACCCGGGCCAGTTTTTCGAGTGGGTCAAGTTCCGCTCGCACCTGTCGCGCGGTGTCACGGTGGGCACCATGCTGATGGACGAGGCCCTGTACTTCATGCGCCTGGGCACGTTTCTGGAGCGGGCCGACAACACGGCGCGGCTGGTGGACGTCAAGTTTCACGCGGTGCAAAGCGATTTTTTTGGCGCGGCCAGCGAGAAAGACCAAGAGTACGATTTTTACCACTGGAGCGCCATTCTGCGCAGCGTCTCGGGTTTTGAGGTGTACCGCAAGGTCTACCGCGACGTGATCAAGCCCGAGCGCGTGGCCGAACTGCTGATCCTGCGCCCCGACATGCCACGCTCGCTGCACGCCAGCCTGAACGAGGTGGTGAGCAACCTGGGCCTGGTCAGCGACGACCAGACCGGCGAAACCCACCGCCGCGCCGGCAAACTGCGCGCCGAGCTCAAATACGGCCGAATCGACGAGATTTTGGCCACCGGCCTGCACGCCTACCTGACCCAGTTTCTGGACCGGGTGAACGACCTGGGTTCACATATCAGCCAGGAGTTTTTGGTGCCCTCGGGGGCTTGAGTGCTGGTTGGCGTCAGTGCTTGCCGATACGGCGCTGAGCCGTGCCGATGCCAATGCCAACGCGAGTGCGGTACTGGCACGCGAAGCGGGTGTCCCGTTTCAGCCGCCGCTTGGCAACGCCTCTGGGATCGACCCCATCACTGAGTGGTTGAGCCTGATGGAGGTTGTACAAATGTTCTGCCCTGTGTGGCCGGTGCGTGACAAGCCCATGAAAGGCGACCTTTGGGCTCTACCTGTGCGTCGGTGGAGCAGCCCGTAAAAGTAGTTTGCCACCAGCAACCTCGCTGGATACCACGTTTAGCCCGAGCCTCTTTGGCCGACTGGGTTGGGGCGAGTGTTTGCAGGGTGATCATTGTCGTTGCCGCACTCATTTTTTGCCGCCGAAGATCGCCAGCAGGTCGTCGAGCGCGGCGTCACTAACCCGCGTTTGATCTGAAAGCCAAGTCCAGCAAAAGAATAATGCAGGCGTCAAATGTTTTTCATGGCCACAAAGCCATCACTTTGATAGACTTTCAGCGACTTAAGACGACTATAAAGGTCAACCCTTGAGTACCAATGCCATTGACGGCTGTTGAAATTCCAGCTATCAGAGGTTGATGTACGGGGGCCCGCGGGCGGTGCGGGTAATGAGCTATCGGCGCAAGGCGATGGGAAGAGTTTATGTGCATGAACGAGGCGGATACCGCCGCGCTAGTAGGCAAAAGAGGGATGCAGGCATGAGCAAAAGTAAACCATCGCAAACGCCTAAGAAAAGTGAAGTCTCCCTCATTCGTTCCTCAGCGGCTGAGTACCTGACCTTTGTGGCCGCCACTGGCAATGCGCAAAGCAGCGTGGAAATGCGCTACGAAGATGAAAACCTCTGGCTCACGCAGAAGATGATGGCCACGCTCTACGATGTGTCGGTGCCAGCCGTCAGCCAGCATTTGAAGCGCATCTATGCCGACAACGAGCTGGAGCGTGAGGCAACTGTTAAGCAGTACTTAATGGTTCAAACCGAGGGCGAGCGCGACGTTCAGCGCAAGGTGGATCACTACAGCTTGCAGGCCATCATTGCAGTGGGTTTCAAAATCGAAAACGAACGCGCGGTGCAATTTCGCAAGTGGTCCAACCAGATCGTCAAGGATTACACGATTCAAGGCTGGGCCATGGATGCCGAACGCCTTAAAGGGGGTGGCAACTTTCTGACGGATGATTTCTTTGAGCGCCAGCTCGAAAAAGTCCGGGAAATCCGCGCATCCGAGCGCAAGTTTTACCAGAAGATCACCGACATCTACGCCACCTCCCTTGACTACGACGTCACTGCCCAGGCTACCAAGCGTTTTTATGCCACAGTCCAAAACAAGTTGCACTGGGCCATTCATGGCCAGACGGCTGCAGAAGTTGTCTACCACCGCGCTGATGCCGACAAAGACCATATGGGGCTGACCACCTGGAGGGACGGGCCGCAGGGAAAGATTCAGAAGTTCGATGTGGTGGTCGCCAAGAATTACCTGACCGAACACGAGATGGCCCAGTTGCAGCGACTGGTTTCGGCCTATCTCGATGTGGCCGAGGATATGGCGCTGCGCAAAATCCCCATGACCATGCAGGGCTGGGAAACACGCCTGAACCGCTTCATTAAGGCGACCGACCGGGAAGTGCTGCAGGACGCGGGCAAGGTGACGGCAGAAATCGCCAAAGCCCACGCGATGAGCGAGTTCGAGAAATACCGCATCGTGCAAGACCGTATGTTTGAGAGTGATTTTGATCGGGTGATCAAGCGGCTTGAGTCCGGCAGCGAACCCGACATTGCCGAGGAATAGCGTAGATGGCCAAGAAGATGAACGCGCCCAGTTGGAATGACGTCAAGACCAGTCTTGTGGACTGCGCCTGCGCTGGTTTGTTCGGGCCGCTGCAAGACCTGTCCGCAGCCAACAAGGATATGGGACAGGCTGGATGCCGTGCGTAGCACCCGCCACAATTTCGGCTATGGCGTGGGTGATGACATGGGCGACTTGCTTGCCGAGTACGGGGCCGATGATTGAACGCGAACAGTTAGCCGCGCTGCAAACTGAAAACGCCCGGCTGCTCGCGCTGCTGGACGGTCACGGCATCGAATGGCGTTTGCCGCCGGAGCCACCCCCAATTGAACCAGTTCTACCCGCGCCGGAGCCAGCGCCATCCCGTTTTTCCACCGTTGAGAAGGTGGCGCTGTTTCGTCGGCTGTTTCGCGGGCGCACCGACGTCTACCCAACCCGCTGGGAAAGCAAAACCACCGGCAAGTCTGGCTACGCACCGGCCTGCGGCAATGAGTGGCTGGCAGGTGTTTGCGAAAAGCCGCGCATCAAATGCGGGGAATGCAATAACCGTCTGCTGATTCCCTTGTCAGATCAGGTGATCTACGAGCACCTTGCCGGTAAGCGGACGGTCGGCGTCTACCCACTGCTGGCCGGCGACACCTGCCATTTTCTCGCCGCTGATTTCGATGAGGCAGAGTGGCGCGAGGATGCCAAGGCGTTTTACCAGTCGTGTCACGAGTTGGGCGTGCCGGTCGCCCTTGAAATATCACGCTCCGGCAACGGCGCGCACGCTTGGATTTTCTTCTCCGGCAGCGTATCGGCTCGGGATGCACGCCGACTCGGCACAGCCATCATCAGCCACACCTGTGCCCGCACTCGCCAACTGAAGCTCGAATCCTATGACCGCTTGTTCCCCAATCAGGACTCGATGCCCAAAGGTGGTTTTGGTAATCTCATTGCGCTCCCGCTGCAGAAGCATCCGCGTGAGAACGGATGCAGCGTGTTCGTGGACGGCGACTTGCGGGCCTACCCGGATCAATGGGCATTTCTGGCCTCCATCCTGCCAATGGCAGCACACGATATCGAGCCCACCATTCTGAGAGCGACGGGTAACGCGCACCCACTCGATGTGACCTTCATCGACGAGGAAGATCAAAAACAACCGTGGAAACGATCCGCATCCGTCAGCAAAAAGCTGGTCGGGCCGATGCCGAAGTCGCTCACGGTAATTCTGGCCAACCTGATCTATTTTGAGAAGGCGCAACTCCCGCAGTCACTAGCCAACCGGCTAATTCGTCTGGCGGCCTTCCAGAATCCGGAGTTTTACAAGAAGCAGGCGATGCGCTTCTCGGTGTGGGATGAACCGCGCGTAATCGGCTGCGCCGAAAACTATCACAATCACATTGCATTACCGCGCGGCTGTCTGGATGCCGCGCTGGTGCTGCTTCGTGACAACGCCATTGACTGCGAACTGATGGACCAGCGATACACGGGGACTCCTCTGGATGTGGCTTTTGCCGGTACTTTGCGGCTGGATCAAGAATTCGCCGTAGCTGCCATGTTGCATCACGACGCAGGCGTCCTGTGTGCGCCGACTGCGTTTGGCAAAACGGTAACGGCTGCTGCGATGATTGCGCGCCGTGGTGTGAATACGCTGGTGCTGGTGCATCGAACCGAACTGCTCAAACAATGGCAGGAGCGCTTGCAATCATTCCTGAGCGTTAGCAAGGGAGTGGTTGGCACCATCGGTGGCGGCAAGGCCAAGCCGACAGGCAAGATCGACATCGCTGTGATGCAGTCGCTGTCAAGGCAGGGTGAAGTCAATTCACTGGTCGAAAACTACGGTCACGTGATCGTGGACGAATGCCATCACGTCGGCGCGGCATCGTTTGATGCGATTCTGAAGCAGGCCAAAGCCAAATACGTGCTCGGCCTGACGGCCACGCCAATTCGCCGCGATGGCCAGCAGCCGATAATTTTCATGCAATGCGGGCCAACTCGCCACACCGCCGCCAAGCCAACGGGTGCGCCGCACGATCTGGCGGTCACGCCGTGCACACTGCACTCGCGGATTGACTTGCCGCAGGAAGCCGGGATTCAGGATGTATTCCGGCACCTTGCCATTGACCAAGCCCGGACCGACGCGATTGCTGCCGAGGTCACCCACGCCTACAGTCAGGGCCGCAAGGTGCTGGTGCTGACCGAGCGCACCGAACATCTCGATGCCATTCAAACCGCGCTGGGCGGCAAGGTTCCATCCTTGTTTGTCCTGCACGGACGGATAGCCAAAAAGCAGCGCGCCACACTGATTGCAGAACTCAACGCGCTGCCACCCGATGCCCCGCGAGTTCTGCTAGCGACCGGCAAGCTGGTCGGAGAAGGATTCGACCATCCCCCGCTCGACACGTTGGTGCTGGCGATGCCGGTTTCGTGGAAAGGAACGTTGCAGCAATACGCAGGCCGACTGCACCGCGAGCACGCCACCAAAACCGATGTGCGCATCATCGACTTTGTCGATACCGGCCACCCGGCATTGCTGCGGATGTGGGACAAACGCCAGATTGGATACCGCGCGATGGGCTACCGCGTAAGCCATGGCGACGGCGACGCTGCCGACTAGCAACGCCCACAGCGGGGGTTAGTGTCAGGCGCCAGCATTCGCACCAAACAGGCTGGCGTTAACATATTTTGACGTAGATGAAGCCAAGGTCGGTCACGGCTACGCCGGCCGCTCAAGTCTTGGCAAGGCGCTCGTACCAATCCAATGTCGCACTAAGACCTTGCACAGCCTCCGTTGGACTCTGGCCCAGAGCAGAGCGACTTTTTTGGTGCTGTCCGCAGCGAGAAGTACCAAGAGTAAGATTTCTGCTGCTAGAGCGCCATTTTGCGCAGTGTTTCGGGCATTGTCTGGTGCCCTCGGAGGCTTGATCTAAGCCGCTGCCTTCAGGCTTCCAGCGCCTGCTCCAGCCGTAACCGGCCGCCGGGGGAGGTCATCAACACCAGTGCGGTGCCGGCCTGCAGCAGGTGCTCGTCGGGTGGGTTGAAGACCCACTCGCCCTGGTGATGGGCTGCCATGAGCACGTAGTCGCGTGACTTAGGCACCGTGGCGGCCACGCTGGCTGTGACAAAGCCCGGCGGCACCAGCACCTCCTCAACCCGCAAGGCGCCGTCGCTGTGCAGCATACGGTCCATCAGGTTCACGGCATGGGGTCGCAGCATGGCGGATGCGATGCGCAGGCCGCCGGTGAAGTCGGGCGACACGATTTCATCGGCACCGGCCTTGCGGGCCTTGTTGGTGTTTCGGATGTCATGCAGCCGCACCACCACCCGGACCCGAGGGTTGAGCAGCTTGACCGAGAGGGCGATCATCAGGTTGTGGCTGTCGTCGCCGGTCACCGCAAACACACCGGCAGCGGTGTGGACGCCGGCTTTGCGCAGGGCGTCGTCATCGGTCGCGTCCGCATGGAGGTGCAGCACGTCGTGGTGCTCTTCCAGCCAATGGTCCAGGACCTGGCCCTCGGTTTCGATCACCACCATCGTGCGCTTGGTTTTGAGTAATTCATGGGCCACGTTGTTGCCAACCCGACCGATGCCGCACACGATGTAGTGGCCATCGAGTCTGCTAATTTCTTTTTCCATGCGTTTTTTCCTCAAGGCGGTGTTCAGGCCGGATTCCAGCAGCAGTGCGACAAAGGTTGAAAACAGGTAAGTCATGGTCCCAATGCCAAGGGCGGCGATGAACACCGTGAACAAGCGGCCCATGGGGTGGTGCGACAGGTCGATGACTTCGCCATAGCCAATGGTGGCCACGGTGATGAATGTCATGTAAAAACTGTCGATCCAGGTGGCGTTGGGACGGCCCAAGTACCAATAGCCAACCGTGCCCACCAAGTGGATCAGCACCACGATTGCCGTGCCGTAGAGCAGCCCCGACATGTGGGTGTGGCGGAAAATATTTTTCAAGGGACTGCGCGGCTGGGTTTTGGCGTAGGCGTGGAGCCAAGGCATCGCCGCCGCTACCAGTGTAGCGGGTGATCGGATAAAAACCGCTAGGTCGCTCTTGGGGGCGTGGCCGCACAGCGTATTGACGCCGAAATTCACTAGGGGCTTACCAGCGACTCACCCCCATCGAAAATGGCAACTGGGCCAAGCTCAGGGCTTAGACCTTGACCATCATTGGGCTGTCATCATTTTGTTGGATGATAGACCCTGTTTTTTTTGAAAGTTACTTTGAAATCCAACCCGAAAATAGTTCTGATTGTGGGCAGCGCGCCTGATGCCTTGCGAGTCTCGGATTGGGATACGTCCATTTTTGCGCATCGTGTCGTGATCAACAACGCTTGGCAAGCTTGTGATACCTGGGACTGCTTGATCTACCCGGAGGACTTTCCCCTGGATCGCCACCCGCCCGTGGACCAAACCAGCGGTAGACAGATGATTGGTGCCAATGAGTTTGTGCCCGCGCAAAACCAATTTGGCGGTGTCGTCTACGCGGGCGGGACCATGGCGTTCACCGCGGGTTACTGGGCATTGGGCGCTTTGAAGCCAGATGTTATTGCTTATGTGGGTTGCGACATGATTTATGACTCGCGCGCGGGGCAGACCACTCACTTTTATGGCCAGGGCAGGGCCGATCCTTTGCGGCAGGACGTCACCTTGCAGAGCTTGGAGGCCAAATCGGCTCGTTTATGGGCCTTGGCCCAGCGCCAAGGGTGTTCGGTCGTGAATTTGTCAGATCAGCTCACTTCCAGGTTGCTATTTCCTAGGGTCAGTTGGCAAAAATTAAAAGTCATGGGTATAGATCTGGGCACTGGCTTCAGCGGTGGCTTTGAGTTGGATCAGTCAGCAGCTGATGAAGCCTTGTTGGCCGAGGCCGAACTGGGTTACAGGGTGCCCTCTGGTCGGTACTGGGAAATGGCGAGTGGGTTCGACAAAACCAAACTGAGCCATATTGACAATTTATGGTTGGCTGCTTGGCGAGCGAAGGCTACGGTGCCAAGCTAAGCCTGCCGGCGAAAGCGGTGCTTGGTGAAGACGTATCCAAGCGTTCGAAAATACGATTTTGCTAAGGTGAGCCGCCGCAGCTCAAGGTTTGCTCTTGATCTCACGCGCCACCGCCTCGCCCAACTCAATCACCGCCATGGCGTAGTAGCTGCTCCAGTTGTAGCGTGTGATGGCATAAAAGTTGTCGGTTCCTGCCATATAGCTGGGTGGCTCGCTGCCGTTTTGCAGTTCCACAAGCGCCAACGGGCCGCTGTGGGCCAGGGCAGCAGCCTCCAGAATGGCGCCTTTGGCCTGAAAACTGGTCACGCTGAAGGTGGGCAGTATGTCGGGCACCAGCAGGGCGTCCAGGTCCAGCCGAGCGGTGTCAAAGCGCACGGGGTAATGTGTAGGCAGGCCGGGCTGCCAGTTGAACGCTTTGAAATAGTTGGCCACTGAGCCGATGGCGTCGGCCGGGCTGGCAAACAGGTCAATGCGGCCGTCGCCATCAAAGTCAACCGCGTAGCGGGCCCAGCTCGAGGGCATGAACTGCGGCAGGCCCATGGCGCCGGCGTAGCTGCCGCGCCAGCTTAAGGGGTTGATCTGGCTGCGCTGGCTCAAGATCAGCAGTTGCTCCAGCTCTGCCTTGAAAAAGGCACTGCGTTCCGCCGCACGTGGGTGCGCGACCGGAAAATCAAAGGCCAGTGTGGTCAGTGCGTCCAGCACACGGAAGTTGCCAACGTGTTGTCCGTACAGTGTTTCAACCCCGATCACGCTCACAATCAGGCTGGCCGGTACGCCGGTCTCTTGCTCCGCCCGCAACAGGTGCTTGCGGTGGGCGCGCCAGAATTTGACGCCGGCCCCGATGCGAATCGGCTCCACAAAACGGCTGCGGTAGACGGCCCAGTTTTTAGCCGCACCTACGGCCGGCGGAAGAATGAATTGGGCGGCCTGGGCGCTGTAGTGGGCCAGGCCAATCGTGCGGCGTACCCAGGCCGGGTCCAACTCGCGCCGGGTGGCGATCTCGTCAGCCGCCAGCATGACCTCGTCGCGGCCAGCATAGGCGGGGCCGGTGGCGGCAGCTGGCAGTGCCAGTGCCTTGGCGGCTGCGGCCACCTTTTTCTTAGGGTATTTTAGGGCGCTAGCCCCCGTGGATATTAGGGTTATAGCTATAAATACGGTAGCAAATAACAGGCTTTGTGGGCTCACTTGGGTTGGGGAATGCGTTGCAGGTCTCGGCTCAGTGTAACGAGCCGCTCGCGCGCGGCCTTGGGCGTGGCGTAGCGCTGGGTCTCCAAACGCAGAAGCCAATCACGCATGGCCATTGCGAAGGTGTTGTTGTCGCCGAATTGCGCCAGCGTGAGGCGCGCCATTTCCCGGGGCGTGCACTGCGCCGGCAACTGAACACCGCGCTTGGCCAGCCGTGCTGCAGCGCGCGCCAGCAGGCGCAGCCAGGGGTCCTGCCGGTGCCCGTCCCACAGGGTCCAGGCCGCGCCGAGCAGGCTGGTCAACACCACGATGGCAATCAGCAGGTAGCTGGCGGTCTCCCAGCTGGGTGCCTCGAAACCAAGGTTGCGCATCAAATTAAGCTGCCGGTCCTGGCCGTAGTTCAGCACCCATTGGTTCCAGCGGTTGTTGGTGGCGTCCCACAGCGCGCGCAGCGTCAAGCGCAGCTGTGGGCTGACCGCGATGAGGGCCGTGCCGATGGCGTTCTCGGGTGCTTCCAGCCGTTCCAGGGTGCCGATACGGCCCGGCGCCACGGCTGCCGTTGGATCAACCCTTACCCAGCCGCGTCCAGCCAGCCAGACCTCGGCCCAGGCGTGGGCATCACGCTGGCGCACCACCCAGAAGCCGTCAACATCGTTGCGCTCGCCGCCCTGGTAACCGGTGACCACCCGCGCCGGCACGTCCATGGCCCGCATGAGAACCACAAAGCTGGAGGCGATGTGCTCACAAAAGCCTTTTCTGCTGTCAAACCAGAATTCGTCGGCACTGTGCTGGCCACTTAAACCCGGACTCAGGGTGTAGGTGTAGCCACCACTGCGCAGGCGCTGCAGCACGGCTGCCACCAGGCTGGCCCCGTCGCCTTGGCGCAGCTCGGGCTGCCGCAGCATTTCTGCAGCCAAAGCCAGCGTCCGTGGATTGAAGCCAGGCGGCAAGGCCAGGTAGTCCTGCAAGCCGGCCAGCAGCCTCATGGGGCCATGGCGGAAGTCGGTGTAGGCCTCGGCGCGGTAACGCAGCAGGTCCGTCACCGGCCGATCCGTCAGCCATTGCAGCTCAGGCGTCATACCGGCCCTCAGCCCTTTCAACGCGGGGGCCTCGGGGCTGGCGTCGAGCAGCAGCAGCCAAGGCCGGTGGTTGGGCTCAAGAGTGACCTCGTAGGGCACAGGGGCGCCCCGCACCTGCAGGTCGGCGCCCAGTTGCATGCCCGGCGGGAAGTCGCTGCGCAAGGCGCGCCAGGCCCGCCCGTCAAAGGTCGACAGCACGGGCCCTCGGAAATACATGCTTGATGCAGGCGGGGCTGTCCCCTCGAAGCGGACCCGCATGGCAATGCTGCTGTCGAGCGCGAGCTGTGCCACATTGCCGACCTCCATGGTGGCCGACAGCCCGCTGCGCCCGCTCATGGCGTCGGCCGGCAGGCCCCACAGCGGCCCGATGCGTGGAAACAGCATGAACAACACAGCCATGATCGGCGCGCCCAGCAGGGCCATGCCACCAGCGATGCGGGCCGACTGGAGCAACGGCGGCTTGCCAACGGGCAGGTGGGCATTGACCAGGGCGGTGAGCAGACCCAGCAGCGCCAGCAATATGGCAACGGCGGTGAGCAGCGATTGGGAGTAAAAAAAGGTGGTTAGCAGTGAGAAGAAGCCAAGAAAGAAGACGACAAAAGCATCCCGGCGCGCCCGCAACTCCAGGGTCTTGAGGGTCAGCAAGACCACCGTCAGGGTGACTCCGGCGTCGCGCCCCAGCACTGTGCGGTAGGTGAACAGGGTCGCCGCCAACGCCAGACCAAGCACCAGCAACAACCACCAACGTCGCGGGAGCGGACGGCCGGTCAGCGTCAGGGCAGCACGCCAGAGCAGCACGGCGGCGGCGGTCAGGCTGCACCACACCGGCAAGTGGCTGACTTGCGGCAGCAGCACGCAGGCAATAACGGTCAGCATGAACAGCGTGTCGCGAGTCTCTCGCGGCCACTGCTGCATGACTTGCAGCAGGCCTTGCAGACGGGTTGGGGGCGCGTAGCTGGCCATGGGTATGCGGTCTCAGTAACGGGCCAGGGCTTCCAGGCAACGTCGCTTGTGTGCTTCTCCCTGGTCTGGCCCCAGGGAGATAGCACCCAGCCGCAGGCCATAGTCGAGGCCAAGGCGCTCGGATTGCAGCACCCAGGCGCACAGGCGTGACAACTGCTGCTCCGGGTCGGCCAGGGCAGTCAGGCGCAGGTCAAGCCAGAGCACAATCGCCTGCGCGCGGGCCTCGTCGCGGCTGATCAGTTCTCCAGTCTTGGCCATTTTTTTCCAGACCACCCGTTTCAAGGGGTCGCCACGGCGGTAGCCCCGCAGGCCGTCATGCTCCTCACCCCGTTGGCGTGGCGATGGAGTGGCCGCCCCATCGCGTGGCTCGCCGGCTGGCAGTGGTGGTGGCGCTACTTCGGGCGCCGGATAAACCAGCAGCTCTGCCGCCGGCCGCCAAAGGCTCCAGACCCGAAAGATGCCCATTGGGAATCGGGTTTCGGCCGTCAGCAAGGGCAGGGGGTGCAGGCCACGTCGCGCCGGCGCAAAGGCCAGCTGCACGTTGGCGCTGCCTTGTGCGGGCACGTTGGTCCAGACCCACTGGTTTTCACCCCAGACCGACAGGCCGATGCCGTAGCGCCCACTGAGCCGTGGGTTGTGCAAGTGAATCTGTAGGCCGGCGGCGCTGCCGACGAACTGGGGCGCCGGTGGCAGCAGGTTCAGGTGCAAGCCGCGCAAAGTGCCATGGCACAGGTGCAGGCTGGCCGCGGCGCAGCCAGCCAGAAGAAATGTCAGCAGATAACCCAGGTTGAGCTGGTAGTTGATGGCAGTCGCCAACAGCACCAGCAGCGTGGCCGCCAGCATCAGCCCGGGCCGGCTGGGCAGGACATAGACCAGACGTTGCGTCAGCACTGTGCTGTCGGTGGGTGCCAGCCGCAACAACCACCAGCGCTGCCAACGGGCCCGCAGGTGGTTGCCCGGCCGCCGCCAGAAGATGGGCAGGGCAGTCGGCATCATGGCGCGAAAGGGCATGCGCTTGGGTGACTAGCGCAGCGGGGTGGCCGCGAGCATGGCACTCACCTGCTCCAAGGCGCCGCGCCCGGACTGACTGAGCGGCACCAGCCGGTGCGCCACGGTTTGCGGCAGGATGGCTTGCACGTCATCAGGGGCGACGTAGTCGCGCCCGCTCAGCATGGCTTGCGCGCGCGCCGTGCGCAGTACGGCTATGCCAGCACGCGGGCTGAGCCCCTGCACAAACCACTGGCCGTTGCGGGTGGCGGCGATCAGGTCCTGAACATAGTCGAGAAGCGGCGCCGATACGTGCACCGCCAGCACGCGCTGCTGCAGGGCTTGTAGTTCGGCGCTGCTCAACAGGCTGGGCAAAGCGTCCAACAGGCCACGTCGGTCGTGTCCGGTCAACAACTCGCGTTCGGCCTCACGGTCCGGGTAGCCCAACGAGATGCGCATCAAAAAGCGGTCCAGCTGCGACTCTGGCAGGGCATAGGTGCCGATTTGGTCCAAAGGGTTCTGCGTGGCAATCACGAAAAAGGGCTGCGGCAGCGGTCGGGTCTGGCCTTCGATCGTGACCTGCTTCTCTTCCATTGCTTCCAGCAGTGCGCTCTGCGTCTTGGGGCTGGCGCGGTTGATCTCGTCGGCCAGCAGTACCTGGGCAAAGATCGGGCCGGGGTGGAACACGAACGATTCCTTGGCGCGCTCGTAAACCGACACCCCCGACAAGTCGCTCGGCATCAGGTCAGCCGTGAATTGCACGCGCGAAAACTGCAGTCCAAAAGTGCGTGCCAGCGCATGCGCGAGGGTGGTCTTGCCGACGCCTGGCACGTCTTCAATCAGCAAGTGCCCACCAGCGAGCAGGCAGACCACGCAGTCTTGGGTTTGGGCCGCTTTGCCAACGATGACCGTGTTAAGCTGATCGACCAGTGATTTCAGCGTTCGATCAACCAGTGATTTGACTTGTGTTGCATCCATGGCGCGACCTTAACAAAAAAATCAGGACGCAGGCGAACACCGTGACAATGACCGGCTACTTTACCCACCGCGACTGCTGGAAGCATGACATGGGGCGCGGGCACCCGGAATGCCCGCAACGGCTCGATGCCATTGAGGACCGCCTGCTCATGTCAGGTCTGAACCAAGTGCTGGCGCGGCGTGAACCGCCCCTGGCGCCTTTGGCTGATATTGAGCTCGCTCACCACCGTTTGCATGTGGCGGCGCTGCGCGGCCTGAGCGACGGTTTGCGCGACGAGATTGCCGCGGGTGGTCCGACCCACGCGCAGGTTGACCCCGATACCTCGCTGAATGTCCACACCTGGGACGCCGCCCTGCGCGCCGCTGGCGCCGCGCTGGCGGCCACCGACGCGGTGCTGGCCGGAGAACTGGAAAACGCTTTTTGCGCCGTGCGACCGCCCGGGCACCACGCCTGCCGGGACCACGCCATGGGCTTTTGCTTTTTCAATAATGTGGCGGTGGCTGCCAAGTACGCGCTAGAGCGGCACGGGCTGCAACGGGTGGCGATTGTCGACTTTGACGTGCACCACGGCAATGGCACCGAGGACATCGTGGCTGGTGACGAGCGCATCCTGATGGTCAGCTTCTTTCAGCACCCGTTCTACCCAGAGGGCGGCAGCCGGTCCACTGCCGGTAACCTGGTCAACCTGCCCGTGCCGGCCTACACCCGAGGCCCGCAGGTGCGCGAACTGATTGAACAGGCCTGGATCCCTCGCCTTGAGGCGTTTGCCCCCGAGATGATTTTCATCAGTGCTGGTTTTGACGCCCACCGTGACGACGACCTCGGCCAACTCGGCCTGGTGGAGCAGGATTACGCCTGGATCACGCAACGCATCAAAGACGTGGCCCGGCGCCATGCCAAGGGCCGAATCGTGTCTTGCCTGGAGGGGGGCTATAACCTCAGTGCCCTGGGTCGAAGTGTCGAGGCCCACATCCGGGTTCTGGCCGATGTCTGAGACGCCCATTACCGACATCGAAAGCTGGTTGCAGGCCCTGGCGCGACCCGCCGCAGTGACTGAGCTGGGCGCTTTGGCCGCCAGCGCGTTGCTTGCGGGGCTGTTGGCCTGGCTGCTGGGCCGGGGAACAATTCAGGTGGAGCGCCGGTCGATCCTGTTCGGCGAGCGCATCATTGACGGGGTGCTTTTCCCCATGCTGCTGCTGTGCCTTAGCCTGGCGGCGCGCGCCATCGTCGCGCACTGGGTGCCGCTGACCGTCTTCAAGATCGCCATCCCTGTGCTGTTGTCCCTGCTGGTGATTCGGCTGGGGGTCAAATTGCTGCAGGCCACCTTGACAGAGACACCGCTGGTGCGGGCCCTTGAACGCAGTATTTCCTGGGTTGCCTGGATCGTCATGGTGCTGTGGGTCAGTGGGCTGTTGCCGCTGGTTTTGGAAGAGTTGGACCAGATCACCTGGATGATGGGTGACTCGCGCCTGTCGGTGCGCACCCTGATCGAGGGCAGCCTGACCGCCGGCCTGGTGCTGATCGTCGCCCTGTGGATTGCCTCGGCGATCGAGACGCGGCTGTTGCGCTCGGCCACCGGCGGTGAACTGTCGCTGCGCATGGCGGTCAGCAATGCCACCCGGGCCCTGTTGTTGTTTGTCGGGCTTTTGATTGCGCTGGCGTCGGTTGGCATTGATCTCACGGCCCTGTCGGTTTTGGGCGGCGCGATCGGGGTCGGGCTGGGCTTTGGCCTGCAAAAGCTGGCCGCCAACTACATCAGCGGCTTTGTCATTTTGGCCGAACGCAGCATGCGCATTGGTGACAACGTGCGGGTGGACAATTTCGAAGGGCGCATCACCCAGATCAATGCCCGCTATGCCGTGATCCGCTCGCTCACAGGCCGTGAATCCATCGTGCCCAATGAGCTGCTGATCACCAGTCGGGTTGAGAACCTGTCCCTGGCTGATGCGCTGGTATGGCAATCCACCGTGGTCTCGGTGGCCTATGACAGTGATGTGGACCTGGTCATTCGATTGCTGGAACAGGCGGCTTTGAACCAGCAACGCGTGCTGCGTGAACCTGCGCCTGCGGTGGCCTTGTCGGCCTTTGGCACCGATGGCCTTGAATTTACCGTGGGTTACTGGATTGCCGACCCGGAAAATGGCACGCTCAACCTGCGCTCCCTGGTCAATCTGGATATCTTGCGTTTACTGCGCGAGCACCGTATCGAGATCCCCTTTCCGCAACGGGTGATTCACGCCAGGGCCACGTGAATTGACGCGCCGCAGTTTAGGCGCTTGCCGATGGCCTGGTTTCAGCGTCACTTCCCACCTGCGTATAATTAAAAGCACGGTCGTGCTATTTCTGGCTGAGTTGCCGCAATAGCCCGGCAAAGAAGGTCTGCTGGAGTGGTCGACATAGAATCTCGGGATTGACGTTAACGTCAAATCGACAACACAGCATTTACAACCCTCTGGAGTGACAACAATGAAAGTCCTGGTCGCAGTCAAGCGGGTGGTGGACTACAACGTGAAGGTTCGGGTCAAGTCGGACAACACGGGTGTGGACATCGCCAACGTCAAAATGAGCATGAACCCGTTTGACGAAATCGCCATTGAAGAGGCGGTGCGCCTGAAAGAAAAAGGCGTCGCCACCGAGGTGATCGCGGTGTCCTGCGGCGTGACTCAGTGCCAGGAAACACTGCGCACCGCCATGGCCATCGGCGCTGACCGGGCAATTTTGGTCGAAACCACGGCCGAACTGCAGCCGCTGGCGGTGGCCAAGCTGCTCAAGGCCTTGATGGACAAAGAGCAGCCCGGCTTGGTGATCCTTGGCAAGCAAGCGATCGACGACGACTGCAACCAGACCGGTCAGATGCTGGCAGCGCTGGCCGACCTGCCGCAAGCGACATTCGCCAGCAAGGTCGAAGTGGTCGACGGCAAGGCTTCAGTCACCCGTGAAGTGGACGGCGGCCTCGAAGTACTGTCGCTCAGCCTTCCTGCCATCATCACCACCGACCTGCGCCTGAATGAGCCGCGTTATGTCACGCTGCCCAACATCATGAAGGCCAAGAAAAAGCAGATGGACATCTTCAAACCCGAAGACCTGGGCGTGGACGTGTCGCCCCGCATCAAGACGCTCAAAGTGGTGGAGCCGCCCAAGCGCAGCGCCGGCATCAAGGTGGCCGATGTCGCCGCGCTGGTGGACAAGCTCAAGAACGAAGCCAAAGTCATCTGACTACACAACGAAAGACTGATATGACATCACTCGTCATTGCCGAACACGACAACGCCTCGCTGCGCGCGGCTACCCTCAACGCCATTACTGCCGCAGTTCAATGCGGTGGTGAGGTTCATGTGCTGGTGGCCGGCCTGAATGCCGGCGCTGCCGCTGCTGCTGCAGCCCAGGTGGCTGGCGTGGCCAAGGTGCTGCACGCCGAAGGCGAGGGCTTTGCCCACGGTTTGGCAGAAAACGTCGCCGCCCAGGTGCTGGCGCTGGCTGGCAGCTACAGCCATATCCTGTTCGCTGCAACCGCGTTTGGCAAGAACATCGCCCCGCGCGTTGCAGCCCGACTTGACGTCGGACAGGTCTCCGACGTGACGCGGGTTGAATCGCCCGACACGTTTGAGCGCCCCATCTACGCTGGCAACGCCATTGCCACAGTGCAAAGTCTGGACGCCACCAAGGTCATCACGGTGCGTACCACTGGCTTTGACCCGGCGGCTGCCTCGGGTGGCAGCGCGGCAATCGAAGTGCTCAGCGCGGTTGCGGCCAGCGAAAAAGCGTTCTTTTTGCGGTCTGAAATTGCCAAGAACGATCGTCCGGAGCTGACCTCAGCCAAGATCATCGTCTCGGGCGGCCGGGCGCTGGGCTCGAACGAGAAGTTCATGGAGGTCATGACGCCATTGGCCGACAAGCTCGGCGCTGCCATGGGTGCTTCGCGCGCGGCGGTGGATGCGGGCTATGCCCCGAATGACTGGCAGGTCGGGCAGACCGGGAAGATTGTGGCGCCCCAGCTTTACGTGGCCTGTGGCATCAGTGGCGCCATTCAGCACCTGGCTGGCATGAAGGACTCCAAAGTCATCGTGGCCATCAACAAAGACGCCGAGGCACCAATCTTCTCGGTCGCTGATTACGGCCTGGAAGCCGATCTGTTTGACGCGGTGCCGGCCCTGACTGCCGCACTTTGACCGTTCCCCAAACCGCGGGGCTGCACCCACTGGAGCATTGCACATGAGTTATCGGGCCCCTTTGCAGGACATGCTGTTCAACATCCGGCACCTGGCCGATATCGAACAGATCTCGGCCATTCCTGGGTTTGAAGATGCCGGCTTTGACACCGCGCAGGCGGTGCTTGAAGAAGCTGCCAAGTTCAATGAGGGTGTGCTGTCACCCCTGAACTGGGACGGCGACCGCAACCCGTCGAGCTGGCACCAAGGAACGGTCACTGCCACGCCCGGCTTCAAGCAGGCCTTTGCTCAGTTTGCCGAGGCCGGCTGGCAGGGATTGCAGCACCCGGTGGCCTTTGGCGGGCAGGGTCTGCCCAAGACCATTGGGGCCTCCTGCGGTGAAATGCAAAACTCGGCCAACATGAGTTTTGCCCTTTGCCCGCTGCTGACTGACGGCGCGATTGAAGCGCTGCTGACCGCCGGCTCGGACGAACTCAAAGCCACCTACCTGGGAAAACTGGTCAGCGGCCAGTGGACCGGCACCATGAACCTGACCGAGCCGCAGGCCGGCTCAGACCTGGCGGCGGTGCGAACTCGGGCCGAGCCGCAACCGGACGGCAGCTACAAGGTGTTTGGCACCAAGATCTACATCACCTGGGGTGAGCACGACATGGCCGAAAACATCGTCCATCTGGTGCTGGCACGCGTCACTGGCGCGCCCGAAGGCGTCAAGGGCATCAGCCTGTTTGTTGTGCCCAAGTTTCTGGTCAACGCCGATGGTTCTCTGGGTGCACGCAACGACGTGCACTGCGTCAGCATCGAACACAAGCTGGGGATCAAAGCCAGCCCGACCGCTGTGCTGCAGTACGGCGACCACGGCGGTGGCGTGGGATACCTGGTCGGTCAGGAAAACCGTGGCCTGGAGTACATGTTCATCATGATGAATGCCGCCCGCTTTGGCGTGGGTGTGCAGGGCATTGCGATTGCCGAGCGGGCTTACCAAAAGGCCGTGAGCTTTGCCCGCGAACGCGTGCAGAGCCGTCCCGTGGATGGCTCGCTGCCCAAGGCGGCGCCCATCATTCACCACCCCGACGTGCGGCGTATGCTGATGACCATGCGGGCCCTGACCGAGGGTTGCCGTGCCATGGCCACAGTGGCGGCGTCTGCTTTTGACGCTGGCCACCACCACCCGGATGCCGAGGTGCGGCGCCAGAACCAAGCCTTTTATGAGTTCATGGTGCCGCTGGTCAAGGGCTACAGCACCGAGATGAGCCTGGAGGTCACCTCGGCCGCGGTGCAGGTGCATGGCGGCATGGGCTTCATCGAAGAAACCGGCGTGGCCCAGTACTACCGTGACGCCAAGATTCTGACCATTTACGAAGGCACCACGGCCATCCAGGCCAATGACCTGGTCGGGCGCAAGACGTCGCGCGACGGCGGCCAGACAGCCCGCGCTATCGCAGCCCAGATTGAGGACACCGAAGCAGCCCTGAACGCCAATGGCAGTGCCGACGCGTTGGCCGTGGCCCGGCGACTGCAGGCGGCGCGCCTAGCCTTTGTCGAGGTGGTGGCCTTTGTGGCCGACCAGACCCGCGCCAGCCCGAATGCGGTGTTTGCCGGCAGCGTGCCCTACCTGATGCTGGCCGGTAACCTGATGGCTGGCTGGCAATTGGCGCGTGCCTGGCTGGTGGCACAAGAGCAATTGGCGCAGGGTGTGGACGAGGCCTTCATGCGGGCCAAGCTTGTCACTGCGCGCTTTTATGCCGACCACCTGTTGACCCGGGCCCCCGGTCTGCGCGATGCCATCCTGGACGGCGCCGACTCGGTCACTGGCCTGGCGTTGGAGTCTTTCTGAATTGCTATCAAGTTAATAGCTGTAAACCTAGCTGCGACAAGGGCTAGGGCCACTTTTATACATAAATTTCTCTGGAGACGATATGTCCAAGCTTCCTGCAGCCCTGAGCCAGCTGCCTTTCCCGGTGATCGGTTCGCCGCTGTTCATCATCAGCAACCCCAAGCTGGTCATCGCCCAATGCATTGCCGGCGTGGTCGGCTCCATGCCGGCGCTCAACGCCCGCCCGGCCGAGCAGCTGGAAGAGTGGCTGATCGAGATCACCGAGGCGCTGGCCGCTCACAACCTCGCCCACCCGGAGCAACCGGCCGCCCCCTATGCCATCAACCAGATCGTGCACAAGAGCAATGATCGGCTCGAGCATGACATGGCGATGTGCGTCAAATACAAGGTGCCGATCATCATCACCTCGCTCGGCGCGCGCGAAGACATCAACGCCGCCGCCCATTCCTACGGTGGTGTGGTTCTGCACGACATCATCAATAACAAGCACGCGCACAAGGCCATTGAAAAAGGCGCCGACGGCCTGATCGCCGTGGCTGCAGGTGCGGGCGGCCACGCGGGCGTGAAGAGCCCGTTTGCGTTGATTCAGGAAATCAGACAATGGTTTGACGGTCCGGTGGCGCTCAGCGGCTCGATCTCGACCGGCGACGCGGTGCTGGCCGCCCAGGCCATGGGCGCCGACTTTGCCTACATTGGCTCTGCCTTTATTGCAACAGAGGAGGCGCGCGCGGCCGAGGCCTACAAGCAATCCATCGTGGACAGCAATTCGGACGACATCGTCTACAGCAACCTGTTTACCGGCGTGCATGGCAACTACCTGGCGCCCAGCATCCGCAATGCCGGCATGGACCCCGACCAACTACCTGTGAGCGACCCGAGCAAGATGGACTTTGGTGGTGACAAGACCAAGGCCTGGAAAGACATTTGGGGCTGTGGCCAGGGCATTGGCGCCATCACCAAAATCCAGAGCACGGCCGATTACGTGGCCCAGCTCAAACGCGAGTATGCTGCGGCGCGCGCGCGCCTGGTCATTCCGGCCTAGGCCGGCCCGACACCTGGGGCTTCAAGCTGCGTTGGGCGTAAATTGCCTTGGATCCCCGCTTGCGCGAGGATGACGGGGGGCTAAAGGCACCCCGATGTGGACCTGGCCACGTGATTTGGCCAGTTCCCACTGCCGCTGACGCTCACGTGCGCTATTTTTTTGCGCCTCGCTGCTGTGGTCGGCGCATTTGGGGCAACACACCCCCGCCTCGAATTGCGTCGAGGCCTGGTCTGTTGCCGTGAGCGGTTGTCGGCAGGCCCGGCACAGGCCGTGCGGCCCGGCTTGCAGGCCATGGCCGACCGAGACCCGCTCGTCGAACACAAAGCACTCGCCCTGCCACAGGCTCTGCTCGGGCGGCACGGTTTCCAAGTATTTGAGGATACCGCCTTCAAGGTGGTAGACCTCGTCAAATCCCTGCGCCCGCATGAGTGCAGTGGACTTTTCACAGCGAATGCCGCCAGTGCAGAACATGGCGACCTTGGGTTTTTTGCCGGCTGGGTTCAATGCGGCTGACTCCGCCACCCACTGGGGTAAATCGGCAAAGCGGGCGATGTTCGGGTCCAGCGCACCGACAAACGTGCCCAGGCCGACCTCGTAGTCATTGCGGGTGTCCACCAGCACCACACTGGGGTCGCTGATCAGGGCGTTCCAGTCTTGCGGCTTGACATAGGTGCCCGCCATGTGGGTCGGGCTCACGCCCGGCACCCCCAGCGTGACGATTTCCTTTTTGATTCGGACCTTCATGCGGTAGAAGGGCGCACGCTGGGACCATGCTTCTTTGTGCTGCAGGTCTGCCAGGCGCGGGTCTTGCCGCAAATAGGCCAGAACGGCCCGCACGCCTTCGGCTGGGCCGGCAATGGTGCTGTTAATGCCCTCAGTCGCCAGCAGGATCAGCCCCTTGACGGCGTGCTGTTCACAACAAGCCAGCAGCTGCGGCTTGAGCTGCTCAGCATCTGGCAGGTTGACGAATTTGTAGAAGGCGGCAGTCAGGTAGGCAGGCATCGCTTGATTTTAGGACCCGCCCCATACCAAGGTGTCAGGCCGCGAGCATGTGCTCCACCGCGATCGCCCTGCAGTCCATTTCGAAGTCAATGCCCTGAACAGGCGGGCGGTTGAGGTGCCAGGTCAGGCCCTGGCGCAGGGCGCCACGCCGTCCGATCTCGTCGGCCAGAAAGGGGTAAAGGTCATGCACGGTATAGGCCTGAACCGCTGTGGTGCTCTGCCAACTGCCGCCCAGCGCGGCCATTCGGCGTTCCATTTCGCCCAGCACCCACACCGCTTTGCGGCGCAGTCCATCGGGGCTGGTGTCGCCCAGTGCAATGATGTGGTCACGGTAGTTGCCCTTGCCCTCCGGCGCTTCGCCGCTGCCCGCCACCACAAAACTGGGCGCTGCATCAGTGACTGGCACGGTGTAGCAAAAGGCATGAAAAGCTGGTCCGTCCGGTGGCGCCACGGCTGGGCAGGTGTTGGCGCGGGCCACCGGGTTGACGCCCTGCTGGTAAATGCCCCAGCGCGCCAGTGTGCCGACATAGACCTCGTTAAACGCTTTGAAGCCATCTTCGGTAAAGGGCGCGGGCGACTGCAGCTCGCAGGCGCAAAAAGCCGTCAAAGGCCGTTCGGCCTGTTGCAGTACGCTGGCAATGCGCTCAAAACCCGCCGCCAGCGGTACCGGTGTCATGAAGCGGGCGCGCTCAATGCGCCAGCCCGGTAGGGCGGCCACGCCGCCGGCGTACTGAAACACACCGGGTATGTAGCGGTAGCCGCCGGGCAGAAAGTCAGTGGTACTTGTGGTCACGGTGCTTCTCCTCATGCCCCTTGCAGGGCGCCGTCCAGTGTGCTCAAAAAGTGGGTGATGTCTGCCTCGGTGTTGTAACCGTGCACCGCCACACGCAGGCGGCCGGCTTGGTGCATCACATGGATGTTCTCGGCTTGCAGGGCGGCCTGGATCGCGTCGCTGCGCGGGTGCTGAAAGGCCACAATGCCGGAATCGGTGGGTTCCCGTCGCGGCGCCATGGGCGTAATGCCCTGTGCCAACAGCCCGGCGTGCAGCGCCTGGGTCAGCGGGTCGGCCACCTGCGTCACCGCCTCCAGGCCAATGGCCCCGAGGTAGCGCAGGCCTGCATTGAGTGCGTAGATGGCCGCAAAGTTGGGCATGCCGACCGACCAACTGGCGGCGCCGGGCTTGGTGCCGAGTCGCTCGAAGCGGTCGGTGTCGAACGCATTGTTGAGCTGAAACCAGCCACCCGCCCGCGTGGTCAGTTGGGCGGCCCGGGCCTCAGGAATACCGACGATGCAGCCGCCGTGCAGGCCCAGAACCCACTTGTGGGTGCTGGAGATGATGCAGTCTGCACCCAGGCAGTCCAGCGCTACCCGCCCCAGCGCCTGGGTCACGTCGACCGAAATCAGGGCATGGGGCGCCAACTGCCGCACCGCGTCATGAAAGGGTTGCCAGTCCAGCCGGAAACCGTTGTAAAAGCTGATCAGCGAGACCTGCACCAGGCGCGTCTTGGCATTGAGCAGCGGCAACAGGTCGGCGGCGTCCAAACCACCGGAGCGTGATCGCCATACCTTTACGTTTGGCCGCGTGGGCGCCGCCAACCAAGGGGTTGCCCCAGACGGAAAGTCAAGATCGCTGACCACCACCTCGTCCGCGTGTTGCAGATTCAGGGCGCTGGCCAGCAGGTTGTAGGCTTCGGCGCTGCAAGAGCAGAAAGACACCTCGTCAGGCGTGAGCCCTACCCAGTGCGCGCTGATCTCGCGGCACTGAGCCATGGCTGCGTAGTGGCCATCTCGTCCGCGCATGCCCTGCTGCTTGTCGCGCCAGTAGGCCTGCAGCGCATCCATCACGCACAGTGGCGGAATGCTCTCCGCCGCGCTGTTGAGGTAGTGCATCCCAGCCAGGCTGGGAAAGTCGCGCGCGCGTGATTCAGCGGTCAGCATGGTTTAAAGCGGTGCGGCCACGTCTTCAACCAATACCGCGAGGTTTTGTCCGGCCCTCACATGGCCAATGAGACCGTGGGCGTACAGCGTGCCGCCGGACTGGAAGTACACCGGTTCAGGCTCTAGGTTGGGGCGGTTCAGGGCGTGCATCAGGCCGGCCAGTTGACCCGCCTCGATGCGTTCGCCCAGTGCAAAGCGGCGCTCAAAGTACCCGTCCATCGGCGCAAACACATAGGCCTTGCCGCCGTTGATGCGAGTCCAGCGTGTTTTTTCACCTGGCACAGTGGCGATGTTGGGCAGCACGCCGGTGTGCTTGAGCACCCGGTGGGTGGCTTCACGCGTGGCACGCACCGAGTCGCCGGTGACCCAGCCGCCCATGCCCATTTCAGCCGCAAGGGTAGGGATACCCTTGAGTGTGGCGTAGCCGGCGGAGGTGCGGTAGTCGCCCATATTGCTGGTCTGCACCGTGATCCCTACGCCAAAGACTTCGGCCAGTTTAGCGTTGGCCTTGATGAGATCGGGCGCCATGCCGTCGGCCATCACCACGTGGGCGCTGGGCTGGATGAACAGCGTGCGTCCACCGGCGTGCAGATCCAGGTAGACATTGGCTCGGCTCAGGATGTGGTCGGTCACGTAGCGGGCGATCTGCTGCGTCGGCAAGCCGTGGTCATCGCCGGGGAAGACGCGGTTAAGGTTAAGGTGGTCAATCGGCGAGGTGCGGCGGCCGGCTTTCAGTGCCGGCGCATTGAGCGTGGGTAGCAAAATCAATTGCCCGGTCACATCACTCGCCTGGATCTGCCGCATCAACTCGGCGATGACCACGGGCCCCTCGTACTCATCGCCATGAACGGCGCCCGAGACCACCACCACCGGCCCCTGGCCGTTTTTGATGGAGGCGGCGGGGAAGGGGATCACGCCCCAGGCGTCGTCATCGGGCGAGTGGGGCAGATGTAGCGTGCCGACCTGTTTGCCGTCCTGGTCCCAGTCGATGTCGCTGAATACGGTTGTGCTCATTGGTATAACTTCATGGTCTAAATAGGGGCATCCCACAGCGCCGGCTCTGACAGGGCCTTTGCCACGTCACTGGAGATGGCTTTCAGCAGTTGCTGCCCTTTTTCAGGGCTGGCGGCCCAGGCTTCGCCGATCAGCCCCAGGGGTGATCGCGTGCCCAGTTGCTGCCAACGGTAGATGCCTGGGTTGACACCGGCGATGGCCGACAACCCGGGTATCAGCGGCGTCCGAAATGACTTTTTAAGCGGCTTGACCGTCTCGGGTGACAGGGCCTGCAGCATGGAGGTTTCAGCCTCACAGGCGTGCAGCACCCGGTCCTGCTCCGTCAGGATACCGGCAATGGACGATTCGGCGATATGCCAATAGGTGCCTGCCGCCAGGGGCAGTTGCAGTTCCACCGTCAACTCGGTGATGATGGTCTCTAGCGCAGCAATATTGCCGCCGTGTCCGTTCATCACAAAGATACGGCGAAAACCATGCCGGGCCACTGACTTCACAATGCAGCCGACCACCGCGGCCATGGCTGCATAGTTCAGGGTCAGCGTACCGCCGAGCGACATGTGGTGCTCCGACATGCCAAACGGGATCGCCGGTGTGACCAGAGCCCTGAAAGGTGCGCGCATCTGGCTCGCCGCACGCAGCGAAACCTCGTACGCGAGCCGCCAGTCAACTTGCGTTGGCAGGTGCGGCCCGTGTTGCTCGGTGGCACCCAAGGGAATGATGACCACCGTTTTCTTGCGCGCAGCACGCGCCAGATCCGGGGCCGTCATCCGGTCCCATCGTACTTCCGTAGACACTGGCGTTTTCATCACAGGGCGGGCATAGCGTCCATCTTGCGGTTCAGCCATTTCAGGTGCAGTTTGTCGAGCTCGGTGTTCTGAGTGTTGAAGAACACAAAGGAGTCGAGCCAGCGCACCAGGTTGTGCTCGCCCATTTTCACGCCCATGTGAGCCGGGCTATTGCGGATGTTGAACTTGAGGTCGAACTCCTTGGTCGGGTTCTTCTTGGCCAGATCAATGGCGACGATGCTGTTGGTCGAAAACAATTGAGCCTGACCAGACAAATAGGCGGAGGCGGCAGTGGCGTCATCCTCGGTGCGCATCATGTTGGCCTTTGGGTTGGCGGCTGAAAGCGCCATCTCCTGGGTGGTGCCTTTGGCGGCTGCGACTTTGTATTTGCCCAGGTCCATGGCCGACTTGACCACGATGTTTTTGGGCCCGTAGACCGCCAGCGAGGTGTTGGCATAGGGCGCGCTGAACATGATCTGCTTGGCACGCTCAGGCGTCAGACCCATGACCGAGATCACGATGTCGACTTTGTCGGTCAGCAGAAAAGGCAGCCGGTTGGCGCCAGTGATCTGGGTCAGTTCCAGCTTTACGCCCAAAGCCTTGGCCACCATGTTGGCCATGTCCACGTCAAAGCCCTCGGCTTCTCGGTTGGCATTCTGCGAGCCAAAGGGCGGCACATCCAGTGGCACCCCGATGCGGACCACACCAGCGGTCAGGATGTCCTGCAGGCGATCAGCCATAGCAGTGTTAACAAGGCCCAGAGAGAGCAGGGCGGCGGCCAGATTTCGGATCCACTTTTTCAACATGACTAGCTCCTATAAAAAACCAATGGGTCTTCCTGCTTATTCGTGTCGCCATGGAGGCCACACGGCATTGCCGGGAAGAAACGGCAAATTTCAATCATTTGCGACCACAATCAAGTCACGGCTGTACCTGGATAACAACTCAGCGCCATCTTGGGTGATCAGCACGTTGTCAACCAAGCGCGCGCCCAGGCGTTCGGCGCCAATAAAGACGGGGGGCTCGACGCTAATGACCATACCGGTCCGCAGCGTGTAAGTGCTGTCGCCAATCAGGTGCAAAGGCTCGGCCCAGCTTGGCGGGAACCCGGGAGCCACCCCGTAGCCTGAGGTGTGGACGCGGTCGGTGCCCATCCCAGCTTGCTCAATGACTGACTTGGCAGCGGCGTGAGGTTCTGCTGCAGGTACGCCGTCGCGCATCTTTGCAATGCAGGCATCACTTGCGGCACGCACGACCGCATAGAGCGTCTGCATCCTCGGGCTGGGTTGCCCCAGGCAGAATTGACGGCCAATGGTCGTTGTGTAGCGGCGGTGTGTGGCGCCGAATTCAACGCTGCCAAAGTCGCCGCCGCGCAGCACCCGCTCCGTCGGTGCCCCATGACTGAAACACGAGCGCTCGCCAGACACCAGGTTGATGGGGCTGGCAGCAATGCCGCTGTTCGCGGACAGCAATGCGGCCATGACCTGGCCTGCCACAGCCAGCTCCGAGCGACCAGCTTGCAAAGTTGCGGCAAATACGGCCATGGCAGCATCGGCTGTCCGGCTGGCTTGGCGGATATAGACAAGTTCGGCGTCTGATTTGACCAGTTTGAGGTCGTTCACCAAATTGCTGGGTTCCGCCACCAGTGCGTCGCCTAGCCATTGTTGCAGCCGCATATAGTGGTGTGGATGGAGGTAATAAGCTGGTACCTCCAGGCCGACGCGAGCTTGTCGTAGGCCCAAAGAAGTCCCCAAGGCCATGAAGGCGCCGATCGGATCTTCATTCTCTCCACCGCCAAAGGTACAGACCTGGTCTACCAGAGCGTCCTGCTCAAACTCATTGCGCTCGCCTTCGTGCGTCAAAATGATCAGGGGCGCTGACGCGGCGGAGACGAACAAGCACTGAAACTCTTGGTAACTCTTCGCATCGGAGCCTGTCAGCCAGTGGATTGAGACAGGATGGCACAGCACCAGCCAGTCAAGCCCCTGCGCTTGCATCGCTTCCCTGACGCGGCTGCGGAGTGATTCAAACTCGTCCATACTGAAGTCGTGCTTGGACATCGTGAGAGGATGTGATTAGTGCAGAACTGCGCTCAGAAAGCTTTTCAGCTCAGGGGTCTTGGGGTTGGCAAAAAATTCTGCGGCTGGTGCTTGTTCCCAGACTTTGCCCTGGTGCATGAAGACCACCCGGTGCGCCACCCGGCGAGCGAAGCTCATTTCGTGGGTAACCAACAGCATGGTCATGCCTTCGCGGGCCATTTCTTCGAGCACCAGCAACACCTCGCCGACCAGTTCCGGGTCAAGCGCAGAGGTGATTTCATCAAACAGCATCAAGCTCGGCGCCATGGCCAGGGAGCGCGCAATGGCCACTCGCTGTTGCTGTCCGCCGGACAGTTCGTCAGCGTAAGCTCCGATCTTCTCCTCGAGGCCAACCTTGCGCAGCGCAGCTCGCGCCAGGGCGGCCGCCTCCGCGGCAGGCACGCCCTTGACGATCATTGGGCCCAGAGTGATGTTGCGTTCTACTGTGAGGTGCGGGAACAGGTTGAAGCTCTGAAACACGATGCCGACGCGCGCGCGCAGCTCGCGCAAATTGGCGGTGGCATCATGCACGGCGACGCCATCGACCCAGACCTCGCCCGCCTGCACGGGCTCTAGGCCGTTGATGCAACGCAGCATGGTGCTCTTGCCGGAGCCAGAACGGCCGATGACTGCAATGATTTCGCCTTTTTCGATGCTCAGGTCAACATCTTGCAAGACGGTGTTGTTGCCATAACGTTTGACCACCGATTTCAATTCAACGAAGGGCACGTCGTTTCCTTTCCAGTATTCGGCTGTACCGAGTGAGGGGGTAGCACAGGCTGAAATACATCAGGGCGACCAGCAGGTAGACCGAGAAGGGCTGGAAGGTGGACGCGGTGGTCAGCTGGCCTTCGCGCGTCAACTCAACGAAGCCGATGACCGCGCCCAAAGACGTGTTTTTAATCAGCTGAACCATGAAGCCCACCGTGGGCGGGATAGCGATCCGAATCGCCTGGGGGATGATGACGTGGCGCAACTGCTCCAAGTAGGTCAGCCCTATTGAGACGCCGGCTTCCCACTGGGTTTTGGGAATGGCAATGAGTGCACCCCGCCAGATTTCCCCTAGGAAGGCGCCGGCATAAATGGAAAAACCCACCGTAGCTGCCGCGAGTGGCGGCAGGTTGTAGCCGGCAATGGACAGGCCGAAATAGAAAATAAACAGCCAGCCCAGCAGCGGAATGCCTTGGACGATTCCGACATAGCCGAACGCCAGGCCGCGCAACAGTCGGTGCCTGGAGGCACCAAAAGCAGCCACAAACAGACCAACGGTGCCGCCTCCAAGCAGGGCCAGCAGGGTCAACCCGATAGTCCAGCGCACGGCCAGCAGCAGGAAATAGACATCGACCAGGGCGAGTTCGCGAATCATCGTCTGCGAAAGATCAGGTGGAAGCACAGGCCGAAACCGCCACGCATCAGCAGCGTCAGGCACAGGTACAGCAGCGAGATGACGGTGTAGACCTCGAAGTCGCGAAAGGTCCTGGACTGGATGATGGAGCCGGCGTGAAACAGGTCAGCCGCCGAGATTTGCGACACCACACTGGTGGCCAGCATCATGAGCACAAACTGACTCGACAGCGATGGGTAGACATTTTTCAGCGCGGGCATCAGCACCACGTGACGAAAAATCTGCGGGCCCGTCAAGCCCAGCGACACCCCAGCTTCAATTTGAGATTTGGGCACGCTCTCAATGCCGGCGCGAACGATCTCTGCGGTGTAGGCACCCAGGTTGATGGTGAGGGCGAGCACGCTGGCGGTCATTACGTCAAGCTTGATCCCAATGCCTGGCAAGCCGAAAAAAATAAGAAACAGTTGAACGATCAGCGGGGTGTTGCGTATCACTTCTACGTAGGCCCGGGCTATGCCGCGCAGCCAACTGCGACCGTAGACCAGACTGACTGCGACGGCGATGCCCAGTACAAAGCCTAAGCCGATGGTGATGGCGCTCAGTTGAAGCGTGACCCCAATGCCGTCGGCAATGGCCTCTTTCTGGGCAAAGACGTCTCTGAACTGAAAAGTGTAGGCCATTTTATTTGTAAAATTATTTTTCAATAATTTAGCGAATATCCTTGTATGTCATTTCAGTCTAGGTTGGAAGATTGGGGTCAAGGAGGGTGAAAACCCTTAAGCTTGAGTATTTTTTGATGGCGGTTGTTTCGTAGAGAGAAATTAAAGACCAAATTCATTACAGATGAAAAACTATTTTGCTCATAATTCAGCATTAAGCTATCCCGATGGCCAGCTCCTCCCCTAAGTACACCGCGCCAGCCCTGGACAAGGGCCTGGATATTCTGGAAGTCCTTGCCAACGCCGATCAGCCGATGAGCTTGAATGCCCTGGCCAAGGCGATGGGGCGGACCGTGAGTGAAATTTTTCGCATGGCGGTCACCCTTGAGCAGCGGGGGTACCTCAGCCTGGACGAAAACGACCGGTATAGCCTAAGCCTGAAAATGCTTGAGTTGTCGCACCGGCAACAACCGCTCAGGTCTTTGGTGGCCACGGCAACGCCCTTAATGCGGGAGTTGGCTGGCCGGGCGTACCAGTCCTGCCATTTGAGTGTCTACCATGATGGCCAGTTGCTTGTGGTTGCACAGGTGGATGCGCCTGGGCCGTTCACGATGGGTGCCAAGGTGGGTGCGCTGGGCAAGCTCAGTGACACCGCATCCGGCAAGGTCCTGTTGGCTTTTCGGGATGAAGCCGAGCGCACCCGGATGCTGGCAGCGCAGATCCGTATTCACGGCGAGTTGGAGATCGATGCCGCGCAGTTGTTACGGCAAATTGACGAGGCTAGGCGCGACGGATCGATCACCTCGCCGAGCAGCCGCATCCGCGGTGCCACAGATGTGTCGCGCCCTATTTTTGGCAATGACCGGGAGGTCGTTGCCGCCTTGACTGTGCCCCATTACGAGCGGCTCGATCGTCCCCAGAGCCCCAGTATTCCGGACGTCGAAGGGCACGTCCGTGAAATTGCCGAACGCCTGTCACAGCTGTTGTGCTACACCGGCCACTCTGAGCTGGAGTAGGCGCGGGCTGCGCTCGGCAGAGGCAGTTAGCTGAAAAAACTTTTGAGGCGGTCGGTCCAAGTGTCGCCACTGGGGGAGTGCTTGCCGCCGCCTTTTTTCAGCGACTCATCGAGTTCGCGCAGCAGCTTACGCTGGTGCTCGCTGAGCTTGACGGGCGTTTCGATCACGATGTGGCAATAAAGGTCACCGGGGTAACTGGACCTCACGCCCTTGATGCCTTTGCCACGCAGCCGGAACTGTTTGCCGGTCTGGGTGCCTTCGGGAATATCAATGGCTGCCTTGCCTGCGAGGGTGGGAACTTCAATCTCGCCCCCCATTGCAGCCGTGGCAAAGCTGACCGGCACTGAGCAATGGATGTCGTCACCTTCCCGCTCAAAGATATCGTGCTTCTTGAGCCGAATCTCGATGTAAAGGTCGCCAGCTGGACCGCCGTTGGCACCAGGCTCACCATTGTTGGCGCTACGAATGCGCATGCCGCCGTCGATACCCGCCGGGATCTTGATCTCAAGCGTTTTTTGGCGTTTGATCTTGCCCTGCCCGCTACACGCCGTGCAGGGCTCAGGGACGACTTTGCCCGCGCCTCGGCACGTGGGGCAGGTCTGTTGCACGCTGAAAAAGCCTTGGCGCATCTGTACCGAGCCAGAGCCATGGCAGGTGCCGCAGCTCTTGACCTGGGTACCGGGCTTAGCGCCGCTGCCATGACACACATCGCAATTGTCCCAACTCGGAATCCGGATCTGGGCGTCTTTGCCGCGGGCAGCCTCTTCAAGCGTGACCTCCATCGCGTAGCTGAGGTCGTTACCACGGAACACCTGCTTGCCGCCGCTAGGGCGGCCGCGTTGCTGGCCAAACATGTCGCCAAAAATATCACCAAACGCCTCGGCAAACCCGCCATAGGCCTCGGCTCCGCCGGCACGCATGTTGGGGTCAACACCGGCATGGCCGTGCTGGTCATAGGCCGCACGCTTTTGGGGGTCTGACAGCATCTCATAGGCTTCCTTGGATTCCTTGAATTTCTCCTCGGCGGCCTTGGACCCGTCCCCTTGATTGCGGTCAGGGTGGTGCTTCATCGCCTGCTTGCGATAAGCCTTCTTGATGTCTTCATCAGAGGCGTTCTTAGGAACGCCCAGGACTTCGTAAAAGTCTCTTTTTGCCATGTTTGATGTTGCCCTGTTTCAATACAAACGCCGCGCTGAACCACCTCAGGCGATTCAGCGCGGCGCGCGTGCCGGTCCGGCAGTCCCGAGGCTTAGCCCTTCTTGACTTCCTTGACTTCTGCGTCAACGACATTGTCGTCCGCAGCGGCCTGTCCGCCGGTCGACTTGGCTGCCCCGCCAGTAGGCTCAGCATTGGCATTGACCGCCTCTTCAGCAGCCTGCTTGGCCTGCATGTCGGCGTACATTTTTTCACCCAGCTTCTGGCTCACCGTCATCAGGGCAGTGCTGCGTTCTTCAATCGCCGCCTTGTCTTCGCCCTTGATCGCTTCTTCAAGCTGTTTGACAGCGGCCTCAATCTTCTCTTTTTCGCCAGCTTCGAGCTTGTCGCCGTACTCGGTCAGGCTCTTCTTGACGCTGTGCAGACTGGCGTCCGCCTGGTTCCTGGCTTGAACCAGTTCAAGTTTTTTCTTGTCGTCAGCCGCATTCAGCTCGGCATCTTTGACCATTTGCTGGATTTCGGCTTCGCTCAAACCGGTGTTGGCTTTGATCGTGATCTTGTTTTCTTTCCCGGTGCCTTTGTCTTTGGCGCCGACGTGAAGGATGCCGTTGGCGTCGATGTCAAAGGCGACTTCAATTTGCGGCGTGCCGCGAGCCGACGGCGGAATGCCTTCCAGATTGAATTCGCCTAGCATCTTGTTGCCAGCAGCAATTTCACGCTCGCCCTGAAACACCTTGATGGTGACGGCCGGCTGGTTGTCTTCGGCCGTTGAAAAGGTCTGTGCAAATTTGGTCGGGATGGTGGTGTTCTTGGTGATCATTTTGGTCATCACACCGCCCATGGTTTCAATCCCAAGGCTCAAAGGTGTGACGTCCAGCAGCAGCACGTCCTTTCGGTCGCCTGCCAGCACCTGGCCCTGAATAGCGGCACCCACCGCCACGGCTTCGTCTGGGTTGACGTCTTTGCGCGGCTCTTTACCAAACAGCTCCTTGACCTTTTCCTGCACCTTGGGCATGCGCGTCATGCCACCCACCAAGATCACGTCATGGATGTCCGCCACGTTCACGCCAGCGTCTTTGATGGCGGTGCGGCAAGGCGCGATGGTGCGTTCGATCAGCTCTTCCACCAGCGACTCCAGCTTGGAGCGAGTCAATTTGATGCTCAGGTGCTTCGGCCCCGATGCGTCGGCGGTGATGTAGGGCAGGTTGATGTCGGTCTGCGCGCTGCTCGAGAGCTCGATCTTGGCTTTTTCAGCGGCTTCTTTGAGTCGCTGCAGGGCCAACACGTCTTTGCCCAGGTCAACGCCTTGATCTTTCTTGAATTCGCCGATGATGAAATCAATGATGCGCTGGTCGAAGTCTTCGCCGCCCAGGAAGGTATCGCCATTGGTCGACAGCACCTCAAACTGCTTTTCGCCATCTACATCGGCAATTTCGATGATGGAGACGTCAAACGTGCCGCCGCCGAGGTCATAGACCGCAATCTTGCGGTCGCCTTTCTCGTTCTTGTCCAGGCCAAAGGCCAGCGCTGCTGCGGTGGGTTCATTGATGATGCGTTTGACTTCAAGGCCAGCGATACGCCCGGCGTCCTTGGTCGCCTGGCGCTGGGCGTCATTGAAGTAGGCCGGTACGGTGATAACGGCCTCGGTGACTGCTTCGCCCAAGTAGTCTTCCGCCGTCTTTTTCATTTTGCGAAGGACGTCGGCGCTGACTTGCTGTGGCGCGAGACGGTTGCCACGAGATTCGACCCAGGCGTCACCGTTGTCGGCCGCCACAATCTTGTAGGGCATCAGATCGAGGTCTTTTTGCACTTCTTTTTCAGTGAACTTGCGGCCGATCAAGCGTTTGACGGCAAACAAGGTGTTCCGGGGGTTGGTCACCGCCTGGCGTTTGGCAGATGCGCCGACCAGCACTTCGCCGTCTTCTTGGTAGGCGATGATGCTCGGGGTGGTACGAGCACCTTCAGAATTTTCAATCACTTTGGGGGTGTTGCCCTCCATGATGGCCACGCAACTGTTGGTGGTGCCCAGGTCAATGCCGATGATTCTTCCCATGATGAACTCCTGTACTCAGATGTTTTGAACTTGCGTCTTACTTGAAGCTTTTCAAGCCACGCGAATGATTATTTAGGTGCGCTAACCGTCACCAAGGCTGGCCGCAACACACGTTCAGCGATGGCGTAGCCCTTTTGCAGGACAGTAACGACCGTGTTGGCGTCGAGCTCTGAAGGCACGACACTGATCGCCTGGTGTTGGTGCGGGTCAAAGCGGGTGCCAGAGCTTGGGTTGATCGCCACCACTTTGTTGCGCTCGAGAGCAGCAAGCAACTGGCGAAGGGTGGCTTGCGCGCCTTCGCGGATCTGCTCGATGCTGGCGTCCTTGATCAGCAAACCGGCTTCCAGGCTGTCCGCCACCGGAAGCAGGCTCTCAGCAAAGGCCTCGACGGCAAACCGGCGCGCTTTGGCAATTTCGTCTTCGGCTCGGCGGCGCGCATTTTCGGCTTCAGCCTTGGCGCGCAGATATTGGTCGGCTAAGTCAGCACTTTTGGCCTGTAGGTCGGCCAGGTCGGCCTGAACTTTGGCGAGAGCACCAGCGTCCATGGCGGCATGGGCCGCAATCATATCTTCTGTGCTCTGGTAGTTGGTGGCCATTGAAGGAGGGGGGGAGGTGTTGGGATCAGACATACAAAGAAACAGGTTGATCAAATTAACACCCGGCAGTTCGGGGCAGTCTTGATAATTTCAAGTGTGCTCCCCCGTGACTGGTATCGGGTTCTGTGCGGATCTGAGCCGCGGGTCGCAGCCGGATCAGCCCGAAACGCCCAACAGCTCGACGTCAAATTTGAGGGTGGCGTTGGGCGGAATCACGCCACCAGCGCCGCGCGCACCATAGCCGAGTTCGGCGGGAATGATCAGAGTACGAGCCCCGCCGACCTTCATGCCGGCCACGCCCTCGTCCCAACCGCGAATGACCATACCTGCGCCCAAGGAAAACACGAAGGGATCGCCTCGGTCCTTGCTGGAGTCGAATTTGGTGCCCTGAACGCCGTCCTTGAAAAGCCAGCCGGTGTAATGAACGGTGACCTGATGGCCGCTGACCGCCTCTGGCCCGGTGCCGGGCAAGGTGTCTTCGTACTGGAGGCCGGAGGGGGTGCTGGTGCTCATGGTTGGGTCCTTGAAGGTGATCAGGGTGGCTGCGTAACTAACCCGCACGCATGCTGGTAAGCCCTGCAAAAAACCCCTGATTATGCCAGCCGCTATGGCTGCCTGCCGCCTTCTCTCAGCTGCTTTTCTTGGCCATGCCGGCCACCCATTTGCCAGCGAAAGCCGGCAAGTCACCCAGACGTTTGAGCAGATCGGCGCCAACCGGCGTTACGACATAGCCGTCGCCGCCGTGGTCGACCAGCCCTGCTTCTCGCAGGGCCTTGATACGGGTATTGAGGGTGTTCGGGGTGATGCCGCCAACACTGTCCTGCAACAGGCGAAATGTCTGGGCGTGTCCGTCTTTCAAGGCCCACATGACGCGGATTGCATACCGGGATTCCAGCAGCGCCAGAAGTTGATTGGTCGCTGCATTTTCCTTGGAACTCATTAACGGAATCTCCTTCTTGGCTTTGTTCACTCTTCTAACCGGTTTGCCTCCAGTGCTAAACCGGCCAGCCAGCGACCTTCGCGCTGCTGATAAATATAACTATAGCGCACAACGAACCCTGCTACAAGTTTAATAGCTGCTCAATTGCGCTTTCTTTTTGGCTGAAACAGTGCTTTGTAGCCGGTTCTGCCCTGGTTGAGGGATCTCACCGGGCTCGGCCTGCCAGTCTTGTAAGATGCGTCCCTGCGGCTGTCACTGAACGATTTTGTCCGAGGGTTTCATGACCATAAATTTCGAGCAGGTCCATAATTATTACGAGCGCCTCGTCTTGGAAGACGTGATCCGTTTGTCCTACGACCACCCGGATTTTGATGATGACATGCTCACGGATGTCGCCTGCATCGCCTTGAATCGGCTGCCAGCGCGTTACGTCCGCCATGATGTAGACCTGATGTTTTTCCTGACCGAGCAGGAGCGCCAGATCATCGACCAATGGATCAGCGAAGCCCTGGCCTTTGGCTTTGCCTTGGTGGCTGAACGGACCGGCTCGACGCGACGACCCGCAGTGGGCTGATCAGGACTTATCGCAGCAAACAGGGTCGCTTTGGGTTAAACGTCCAGCCGGGTATCAGGTACTGCATGGCGATGGCGTCGTCCCTGGCGCCTAGGCCATGCCTCAGATACAGCTGATGCGCCTTTTCGACCTCTACCATGTCCAGCTCAATGCCCAGCCCAGGTCGGTCTGGCACGGTGATGCTGCCGTCCACAATCTGCAGCGGCGACTGCGTCAGCCGCTGACCGTCCTGCCAGATCCAGTGGGTGTCAATGGCGGTGACTCGTCCCGGTGCCGCGGCTGCGACATGGGTGAACATGGCCAGCGAGACATCAAAATGGTTGTTGGAGTGCGATCCCCAGGTCAGGTCAAACATCTGGCACAGCTGCGCCACCCGAACCGAACCCTGCATGGTCCAAAAATGAGGGTCCGCCAGCGGAATGTCGACCGACTGCAGTGATAGGGTGTGCGCCATCTCGCGCCAATCGGTGGCCACCATGTTGGTGGCGGTGGGCAGTCCGGTGCCGCGCCGGAACTCAGCCATCACTTCGCGCCCAGAAAACACACCTTCAGCGCCGCAGGGGTCTTCGGCGTAGGCCAATACCTTTTGTTGGTCGCGGCACAGCTGAATCGCGTCCTTCAATAACCAGCCCCCATTCGGGTCGAGCGTGATGCGGGCGCCGGGAAAGCGCTCGTGCAGCGCCGTCACCGCCTCAATTTCGTCTTCGCCGCGCAGCACGCCGCCCTTAAGCTTGAAATCCTGGAAGCCGTAGCGCGCTTGCGCGGCCTCTGCCAGTCGCACGATAGCTTGGGTATCCATCGCCTTTTCATGGCGTAAGCGCAGCCAGTCGTCACTGGCATCAGGCTCGCAGCGGTATGGCAGGTCGGTCTGGTGGCGGTCGCCCACATAGAACAAGTAGCCCAGCACCGCCACGGAGGAGCGTTGCTGGCCCTCGCCCAGCAAAGCGGCCACCGGCACCCCCAGAAACTGGCCCAGCAGGTCCAGCAGGGCACTCTCTACAGCTGTTACGGCGTGTATCGCGACCCGCAGGTCAAAGGTCTGGTTGCCCCGTCCCGCGCTGTCGCGGTCGGCAAAGCGATTGCGCATGCCGTTCAGGACCTGGTTCCATTGCCCCAACGGTTGGCCAACGACCAGATCACCCGCAGCCTCCAGGGTCTGGCGTATCTTTTCTCCACCCGGTACCTCACCGACGCCGGTATGACCGGAACTGTCGGTCAATAGCAGCAGATTGCGTGTGAAAAATGGACCGTGGGCACCGCTCAGGTTCAGCAGCATGCCGTCGCTGCCCGCCACGGGAATCACCCGAAGGGCAGTGATGCGGGGGGTATGCTGGTCTGGCGTTGTGTATTGTGGCATTGTGCTCAAAAGGGTGGCCTCGCTGGCGTTCATTATTGACTACACTGACTGGGCAGCGGAAAATTCTAAGGGAACAGGTCAGCACCGACTGCTCTGCGCGACTTGGGTTGACTGCAAGGCTTGAAATTCCACAAGTCCAGCGCCTGGCAGAGGCACTCCACCCGAAAGCGAGCCCATGAGCCTAAACAATCACAGAAAAATACTTCTAACCGGCGCGGCAGGCGGCCTTGGCTTGGCCCTGCGGCAACGGCTCAAAGCCAACTGCGATGTGTTGCGTCTGTCCGACCGCGTCAGCGTTGGCGATGCCGGCCCTGACGAGGAAGTTGTGCTGGCCGATCTGGCCGACGCCGAGGCGGTCAGCAGCATGGTGCGTGGTGTGGATGCGATCGTCCATTTGGGCGGTATCTCAGTCGAAGGACCATTTGCACCCATTCTGCAGGCCAATATTATTGGCGTTTACAACCTGTATGAAGCAGCCCGACTGCACGGGGTCAAGCGCGTTGTGTTTGCCAGCTCTAACCACGTCACCGGGTTTTACCGCCAAAGCGAGACCATCACGGCTGACCGGCCGGCGCGCCCTGACGGGCTGTACGGCGTGAGCAAGGCCTTTGGGGAGGATTTGTCGCGTTTTTACTTTGACCGCTACGGCATCGAGACCGCCTGTGTGCGCATCGGTTCGTCTTTTCCCGAGCCGAAAGACCGCCGCATGCTGGCCACCTGGCTCAGTTTTGACGATTTGCACCGCCTGATCACGGCCTGCCTGAGCACGCCGGTGCTGGGCCACACCATCATTTTTGGCATGTCTGACAACGCCGTGACATGGTGGGACAACGCACAAGCCAAGCACGTGGGCTATGTGCCGCAAGACAGCTCTGATGTATTCCGCGATGCCGTCTATGCCCGTACCCCGCCCCCGGACCTTGCCGACCCAGCGGTGCAGTTTCAGGGCGGCGCTTTTGTCCGCACCGGACCTTTCACCTGAACTGCCATGAGCTCACCATCCACAGACCCCTCAAGCCTGCCATGCCGGGTGATCACCGACACTCGTGACCGCGTCGGCGAATCGCCGGTGTGGTCAGTCACCGAGCAAGCACTGTACTGGGTAGACATTGAAGGCCGACGCATTCACCGCTGGGACAGTGCGGCTGGCACGGTGCAGAGTTGGCACAGCCCTGAACGTGTTGGGTGCATCGTCCTGAGCGCCCGTGGCGGCTTGGTCGCCGCGATGGAGAGCGGTGTCTTTGCGGTGACCCTGCTGGCGCCGCCGGCCTTGCAGGCCACTTTGTTGGTCGGCATCACCCACCCCCGGGCCAACATGCGTTTCAATGATGGTCGGTGCGACCGGCAGGGGCGCTTCTGGTTGAGCACCATGTGCATGGACATGGGCCTGGCGGCGCCGGTGGGTGCGGTGTTTTGTCTGGATGAGGTGGGTCTGAGTCCAGCCCGGGTGGATGGGCTGATCACGCCAAACGGCATGGCCTTTAGCCCGGATGGGCGCTGTTACTACCTGTCTGATTCGCACCCTTCGGTTCAAAAAATCTGGGCTTTTGATCTTGATCCGGCTAATGGCGCGGTCAGCCAGCGGCGTGACTTTGTCGACATGGGCCCGCTGCCGGGCCGGCCTGATGGTGCCGCCGTGGACGAGCAGGGCAACTATTGGATTTGCGGCAATGACGCTGGCCTGGTGCATTGCTTCTCGGCGCAGGGGCAACTGCTGCGCTCTGTGCCTGTGCCAGTGGCCAAACCGTCGATGTGCGCGTTTGGCGGGCCGACGCTGAGCACCTTGTTTGTCGCGTCTATTTTGCCGGGCACCGTGAGCGCGGATCAGCCCGGCCTGAATGGGGCCGTCTTTGCGCTGGACTGTGGCGCTACCGGTCTGCCAGAGCCGGTTTTTTCGCGCTTCCCGACACAAGCCTCGGTATGAACAGCCAGTCTGCCGTGGATCTGCCGCGTCATGTCCGTATGCACGTGGCCGACAACGTGGCCATCGTGGCCAACGACGGAGGGCTGCCAGCTGGCACCCTGATGCCAGACGGACTGACGCTGGTGGACAAGGTGCCTCAGGGCCATAAGGTGGCCTTGGTTGACTTGGCCCAAGGCGCGCCCGTGCTGCGCTACAACACAGTGATCGGCCATGCGCTCAAACCTATCCCCGCTGGCAGTTGGGTGCACGAACGCCTGCTGGCCATGCCGGCTGCCTGCAGCCTTGACGACTTGCCCATGGCCACAGCACCCGCGCCAGACCTGCCGGCGCTGGCCGGTTACACCTTTGAGGGCTACCGCAATGCCGACGGCTCGGTGGGCACCCGCAACCTCTTGGCCATCACCACCACGGTGCAGTGCGTGGCCGGGGTGGTGGCGCAGGCCGTCAAGCGCATCCGTGACGAGCTGCTGCCGCGTTACCCCAACGTGGACGGCGTGGTGGGGCTTGAGCACAGCTATGGTTGCGGCGTGGCGATAGACGCGCCTGACGCCATCATCCCCATCCGCACGCTGCGCAACATCAGCCGCAACCCCAACTTTGGCGGCGAGGTGATGGTCGTTAGTCTGGGCTGCGAGAAGCTGCAGCCCGAGCGCCTGTTCCCGGCCGGCAGCATTGCAATCAGTGCCACAGACAAAGGCTCGCTGGATGTGCTGTGCCTGCAAGATGCTGAGCATGTGGGCTTTATGGCCATGCTTGACGCCATCGTGGCGCGCGCTGTGCCGCACCTGGAGCGGCTCAACGCCCGCCGTCGCGAAACTGTACCGGCCAGCGAACTGGTGGTGGGTGTGCAGTGTGGTGGCAGCGACGCTTTCTCTGGCGTCACCGCCAACCCGGCGGTCGGTTTTTGCACCGACCTGTTGGTGCGTGCCGGTGCCACGGTGATGTTTTCTGAGGTGACCGAGGTTCGCGATGGCATCGCCCAGCTGACCCGCCGGGCCACCCGTCCTGATGTGGCTCAAGCCATGATCGACCAAATGGCTTGGTACGACGCCTACCTGCAGCGCGGCCATGCTGACCGCAGCGCCAACACCACACCAGGCAACAAGGCTGGCGGCCTGTCCAACATTGTTGAAAAAGCCATGGGCTCGATCGTCAAGTCTGGCAGCGCACCCATCAGCGGGGTGCTGGCGCCCGGCGAGCGGGCCAGCCAAAAAGGGCTCATCTACGCCGCTACCCCGGCCAGTGATTTCATTTGCGGTACGCTGCAACTGGCCGCAGGCATGAACCTTCATGTGTTCACCACCGGGCGCGGCACGCCTTACGGCTTGGCCGAGGTGCCGGTCATCAAGGTGGCCACCCGCACCGAGCTGGCCCGGCGCTGGCATGACCTGATGGACATCAACGCCGGACGAATCGCCGATGGCCAGGCCAGTATCGAAGACCTGGGTTGGGAAATGTTCCACCTGATGCTGGAGGTGGCCAGCGGTCGCAAAAAAACCTGGGCTGAGCACTGGAAACTTCACAACGCCCTGGTCCTTTTCAACCCTGCACCCATCACCTGAACCGAAAGACCTCCATGACTTCAAGCACGCCTTACCAGGCTTTCCCTAACAGCTTCAAACGCGACCTTTTGGCTGGCAAACGGCTGATCGGTTGCTGGGCTTCTTTGGCCAGCCCCATCACGACCGAGGTGCTCGGGCTCGCTGGTTTTGACTGGCTGCTGCTCGACGGTGAGCATTCACCCAACGATGTGCTCAGCTTTATCCCGCAACTGATGGCCCTCAAGGACAGCGTCAGCGCCCCGGTGGTGCGCCCGTCCAGCAACGACGTGGTCGAGATCAAACGTCTGCTCGATGCCGGTTTTTACAATTTTCTCGTGCCTTTTGTTGACACCCCCGAAGAGGCTCGGCGCGCCGTGGCCTCCACCCGTTATCCGCCGCAGGGCATTCGCGGCGTGTCGGTCTCTCAGCGAAGCAACCGTTACGGCACTGTGCCCGATTACTTCAAGGGCATCAATGATCAGGTTTGCGTGATGGTGCAAATTGAAAGCCGTGCCGGCGTGGCAGCAGCCCGTGAGATTGGCGCGGTAGAGGGTGTGGACTGTCTGTTTGTCGGACCGTCTGACTTGGCGGCCGGTTACGGACACTTGGGCAACGCCAACCATCCCGAGGTGCAGGCGGCCATTGCTGCCGTGTTTGCCGATGCCAAGGCCTGCGGCAAGGCTTCGGGCATTCTGGCCCCTGTGGAGGCCGACGCCCGCCGCTACCTGGCTATGGGCGCCACTTTTGTTGGCGTGGGCAGTGACCTTGGGGCGTTCCGAAATGCCACCCAGGCGCTGTGTGATCGCTACCGCGAGTGATATGAACCAACAGTCGCAGCCGGCGGCCCCAAGATTGGTCGGTCGTCGTGGCTGTTTGCAGGCTGCCCTCGCCATGGCCACCACCTTGTGGTTGCCGCGCAGCGCTTGGAGCCAGCCGCGTTGGCCGGCCAACCCGTTCACCCTTGGCGTAGCCAGTGGCGCGGCCACTGCCAGCTCTGTGTTGCTCTGGACGCGACTGCACGTGCCCGGTGTGGCGGCTGCCAGCCAAGGACCTGAACCGGTAACCGTACGCTGGGAAGTGGCCGATGACGAAGGTTTCCAGCGCATCGTGCAGAGCGGGCAAACCCTTGCCCCGCCTGAGCTGGCGCATTCAGTGCATCTGGAAGTGCCCGGTTTAGCGCCCGAGCACTGGTACTTTTACCGCTTTATGGTGGGCGACTATGTCAGCCCGGTCGGGCGCACCCTGACGCTGCCGGGCCCCGAGGCGCAGGTGCAGCGGCTGCGCCTGGCCTATGCCTCTTGCCAAAAGTGGGAGGATGGCTTTTTCAGCGCTTGGCGGCATTTGCGAGAGGATCAGCCCGACGGTGTGGTGTTTTTGGGTGACTACTTGTACGAGTACCCGGCACGTACCAGCAAGGTACGTGTGCCTCCCGGTGGCTGGGTGGTCACGTTGGATGACTACCGCCAACGCTATGCCCTGTACAAGAGCGACCCAGACCTGCAGGCCATGCACGCGGCCTGCCCTTGGTGGGTCACCTGGGATGACCATGAGGTGCAAAACGACTACGCCGGCCTGCAGGCGGGCAACAGTGGTTTTTCCGACCCAGCCAGTCCAGCCGACTTTGCCCGTCGTCGGGCAGCCGCCTACCAGGCTTGGTACGAGCACATGCCTGTTCGGCCCTCTGTGTTAACCCAGTCAACCGCCGGCTTGGCCAGCGGCGCAGAGATGCGCATTCACGGACGCGTCCAGTTTGGTCAGCTGGCTGATCTCTATCTGCTGGACGCCCGACAGTACAAGGATCCGCAAGCTTGCACCAAGGGCATCGGCCTGGGCTCCAGCATGGTGAACCCGGCACAGTGCCCTGCCTGGCAAGACCCTGGCCGCAGTCTCTTGGGCCTGCGCCAGGAGCAGTGGCTGGCGCAAGAGCTGGCCCACACCCGCAGCCGCCAGACGCGCTGGCAGATGCTGGGCCAGCAATCCCTGTTTGGCCCGCGCGACGCCAAGGCAGGCGGGGGCCAGAACTTGTGGAACGACGGTTGGGATGGGTATGGGCCGGCACGCCGCCGCCTCACTGACACGCTGCGTCAGCATGCGGTGGCCAATCCTGTGTTTCTTGGTGGGGATGTGCATGAAAACTGGGTGGGCCACGTGAAGGCCGACTACAGCAACCCCGCCAGTGCCAGCATTGGCGTGGAGTTTTGTGGCACCAGCATCACCTCACGGTCGGGCGGCAACGCCCGCACCGCCGAGCGACTGGCGGCAAACCCCCACTTTGTCTTCGCTGACGCCCAACGCAAAGGCTATGGCCTGCTGGACCTGAGCCCATCAGAACTCCGCACCACCCTGCGCGTGGTCGACGATGTGACCCGCCCCGACGCCGGCATCGAGACCCTGGCCCGCTTTGTGGTGCAGGCCGGCCGACCGGTGGTGACGATCGTCTGAACTGGGTCGGCTCAGCTGGGTAGAAACACTTCCAGCAGCCGGTCCAGCCCGCCGCTATTGATCGCCACCATAGCCTGCTCACGCACCCGAGGCTTGGCGTGGTAGGCCACCGACAGGCCGGCTACGGCCATCATGGGCAAATCGTTGGCACCGTCGCCCACGGCAATGGCCTGACCAGGCGCACATCCCAATGCGGCGCAGGTCTGTAGCAGCATGCGCCGTTTTTCTTCGCCATCGCAAATATCGCCCCAGAGCTGGTCCACCATTCGGCCGGTAAGCTGCCCGTCGGCCAGCTCCAGCACGTTGGAACGGGTGTAGTCAATACCCAGCAAATCACGCACCCGGTCGGTAAAGTAGGTAAAACCGCCCGATACCAGCAGCACCTTGAGCCCAGCCTGCTTGCAGGCGGCCACCAGCTCAGCAGCGCCAGGGTTCAGCCGCAGCCGCTCGCTGTACACCTGTGCCATGCTGTCGACGCTGACGCCCTTGAGCAGCGCCACCCGTTGGCGCAGACTGTCTTTGTAGTCGGCAATCTCACCCCGCATGGCAGCCTCGGTGATGGCCGCCACCTCGGCCTTGCGCCCCACCGCGTCGGCAATCTCGTCCACGCACTCGATGTTGATCAGCGTCGAATCCATGTCAAACGCGATCAACTTGAAATCTGTCAGGCGCAGCGGGGGGGTAACCCTTTGCAGGACGAGGCCGGGTGAGGCAAGGGCAGAGTGGGGCATGATTTGCTATTAAATTAGTAGCTATAAACCCTTATTCTATAAGGGTTTGGGGCACTTTTTGGCAAAATCGTGGGCCGGCCAATGACCGTGGTGGGATTCCAGTCAATAATCTTGCTGCGTGTTCTAACCCCAAATTCTGGCGCCTTGACACGCCGCCGTAGCCGAATTGATGACCCAGCAGAACCACCCACCCACTACTTTGCCGACTGCTGATGCAGTACAGCGCCGCCTGGTGCAGGTGCTGTTTGTCGGTGTCTTTATGGCAGCACTCGACTCGGCCATCGTGGGGCCGGTTCTGCCTGCATTGCGAGCTTCCTTTGGTATCGACAACCGCACCGCCGGTCTGCTTACCACCGTGTTTGCCCTGAGTTCGATGTGCAGTACGGCCCTGATGGCTTACTTTAGCGACCGCCATGGCCGCCGTCCGGTCTATCTGGCCAGTGTGGCACTTTTTGCCATCGGCTCGCTGTGCATCGCCGCTGCCCCCAGCTTTGACCTGTTGCTGGTCAGTCGTGCCATCCAGGGCATCGGTGCCGGTGGCATTGCGCCGGTGGCCAGCGCCGTGATTGGTGATGTGTTCACAGCCGAGCGGCGGAGCCGTATTTTGGGCCTGATTGGTGCCACCCACGGCATGGCTTTTGTGCTTGGGCCGCCACTGGCTACCGTGATCACATCCACGCTGGGCTGGCGCTGGCTGTTCCTGGTGAATATTCCCGTCGCTCTGGTGGTGCTGTGGCTGGGTTCCCGCAGCTTGCCGGCTAAGCGCACCGACGCGGCACCTGGGCCCATCGACACAGCGGGTATTGCCGTGACTTTGTTGTTTCTGCTGAGTCTGGTGCTGGGCATTTCGCGCCTGGCGGACTCAGCCACCGGGCTGCTGCTGTGGCCCTGGTTTCTGGCTGCCAGTGGCGTGCTGCTGGTCGCTTTGGTGGCGATTGAGAAGCGCCAGGCGCAAGCGCTGATTCCCATTGAGCTGTTTGCAAACCGGCAGCTGGCTTATACCTACGTGCTGACCCTGGGCGTGGGGTTCTCCATGGGTGGCATTGTGTTTTTGACCACCATTGCCACCCTGGCTTATGGGGTCAGCGTCGAGCATGCGGGGCTGGCACTGCTGCCTTTGGTGCTGTGCTCCATGGTGGGCTCGATGGCGGCGGGGCGGCTGCTTAACCGCCTGGGTGCCCGCAAGATGGTGATCTTTGGTTTTGGGCTGTTGACGCTGGGCTACCTGCAAAGCGCCATGCCACAGACTGGCCTTGCCGCTTTCGTGGCAGCGTCGGTACTGGTTGGTACTGGCCTGGGTGTGGTGGTCAGCGGCGCGCTGCGCTCGATTGCGATTGATGAAGCCCCGCCTGCCCTGCGCGGCACAGCCCAGGGGCTGATCAATATTTTCAATGCCGTGGGGACGCTGTTGGCTGTGACCTGCATCAGCGCCATTGCTGACTTTGAAGGCGGTGGGCTGGCAGGTTTTAGCCACGCTTACCTTGCTGTGGGCTTGAGCATGCTCGTGATGCTGTTGATTGCGTTCGGGCTTAAAAGAAAGTCAAACTAGTTCCTGGCTGGGCCCAGCCCAATCGTGCTTCCCAAAGAGTCCCGCGATGCGCTCGGCCTACATGTGCAGGCTGTCAGCCTGTACGGCTGTCGTCCTTACAGTGTCAGGTCGCCGCTCAGCCGTTGTACCAGCTTGTCCATGAACTGCTCGCACTGCTGCAGTTGCGACAGGTCCACGTACTCGTCGGCCTTGTGGGCCTGCTCGATGCTGCCGGGGCCGCAGATGATGGTGGGCGTGCCCGAGCGCTGGAAAAAGCCGCCTTCGGTGCCGTAAGACACCTTGGCCGAGGCGTGCGGGCGCAGCAGTGATTTGGCCAGCACGGTGATGCTGTCTTGCTCTTTGGCGTCCAGCGCGGGCACGTCGCTCATGCGCTCCAGCGTCACGCTGGCATCAGGAAAGCGGGCCTTCATGCGGGGCTCGACGTGCTCGGCCACGTAAGCGCGGATGGTGTCGATGAAGCTGTCGGCCTCCACGCCCGGCACGTAGCGGTAGTCAAAGAAAAACTCACACTCGGCCGGGATGATGTTGCGGCCGTTGCCGCCGCTGATGACGTTGGTGGAGATGGTGGTGTACGGCACGCCAAAGCCGTCCACGCGCAGGCCCTGTGCCTCTTCGCGCCAGCCCAGGTCTTGAATAAAGGTGATCACCCGTGCCGCGTATTCGATGGCGTTCAGGCCCTGTGGTGTCAGCGACGAGTGGGCCGCGCGGCCGTGCACCTTGCAGCGGTAGACGCGGCCGCCCTTGTGGGCTGTGACCACCTGCATGTCGGTCGGTTCGCCCACCACGCAGCCGTCCGGCTTGATGCCGGCAATGGCCAGTTCGTCCAGCAGCACCGGGATGCCCAGGCAGCCCACCTCTTCGTCGTAGCTCAGCGCAATGTGAATGGGGGTGCGCAGCGGCGCTGCGGCAAACTGGGCCGCATGGCCCAGCACCACGCCAATAAAGCCTTTCATGTCGCAGGCACCGCGACCGTACAGCCGGCCGTTGCGTACCTCCGCCTTGAAGGGGTCTGAGGTCCAGGGTTGGCCATTGGTGGGCACCACGTCACTGTGGCCAGACAGCACAATGCCGCCCTGGCCCTCGCCAAAGGTGGCGAACAGGTTGGCCTTGGTGCGGTCGGCGTTGTAGGCGCGGCGCAGCTTGGCGCCATGGCCCTCTAGCAGGGCGCCGGCCCAGTCGATCAGGGCCAGGTTGGAGTTGCGGCTGGTGGTGTCAAAACCGATCAGCTGGCTCAAGCAGTCCAGGGTCGCGGTGCTGGGGGTATCGCTGTGCATGGGAGGGGCTCCGTGGGTAAGGTGTGGCCAGACGGCTAGGCCTCGATTCAATCACATCTGGGGCCCATCCGCTGTCAGGGTATGCTCTCGGGTCTCTTCCGTAACAGCCGCCTGTGCGGCACCCTATCATGCCCATCGCCTACGACCGCTATTACCGCTATGACGAGTTCTCGGCCATCCTGCACGAGTTAGCGCGCCAGTACCCGCAGTTGCTGTCGATTCAGAGTGCTGGCAAGAGCCACGAGGGCCGCGACATTTGGGTGCTGACCGTGACCAACCATGCCACTGGTCCGGCCGCTGATAAGCCGGCCTATTGGGTGGATGCCAACATCCACGCCAGTGAGCTGGCCGGTGGCGCCGCCGCCCTGTACCTGATTGACACCCTGACCCGCGATTACGGCCAGCGAGAGACGGTCACCCGCTGCCTGGACACGCGGGCTTTCTACATTTGCCCGCGCATGAACCCGGATGGCGCCGAGTTCGCCATGCAAGACCCGCCCAAAATCATTCGCTCATCGACCCGGCCCTATCCCTACGATGAGGAGCCGGTGGAGGGGCTGGACACGGGCGACGTGGATGGCGACGGCCGCATTTTGTCGATGCGCATGCTGGATGCCAACGGCAACTGGAAGTGTCACCCCGAGCATCCGCGCCTGATGGTGGCGCGTGAGCCCACCGAGGTGGGTGGTACCTACTACCGCATCCTGCCCGAGGGCCTGCTGCGCGATGACGATACCTTTAGTCCGAAGGTCAACCGCGACATCGAGGGGCTGGACCTGAATCGCAATTTTCCGGCGCAGTGGCGTCAGGAATTTGAGCAGCTGGGCGCCGGTCCGTTCCCCACCTCGGAGCCCGAGGTGCGCACGGTGGTGGATTTCATCACCCGGCACACCAACATCACCGGTGGCGTGACCTTTCACACCTGGAGCGGCGTGCTGTTGCGGCCGTTTTCTGGCCACCCCGATGTGGACATGGCGGCCGAGGACCTGTGGGTGTTCAAGGCGCAGGGCGCTAAGGGTACCGAGCTGACCGGCTACCCGGCCATCAGCACTTTTGAGGAGTTCCGCTACCACCCCAAAGAGGTCACCACCGGCGGCTTTGACTGGATTTACGATCACCTGGGCCTGTACAAATGGACGGTGGAGATTTGGTGCCCGATGCGCGAGGCCGGCATCACCGACTACAAGTACATCGACTGGTTCCGCGAGCATCCGGTGTCCGACGATCTCAAGCTGCTGGCCTGGTCTGACACCGCGCTGCAGGGCAAGGGCTTTGTGGATTGGTATGCCTTTGAGCACCCACAGTTGGGGCCGGTTGAGATTGGCGGTTGGGACAAGATTTACGCCTTCCGCAACCCGCCGCCCCATCTGCTGGAGAAAGAGATTGCGCGTTTTCCAGACTGGCTGATCTGGAACGCACTCACCTCACCACGGCTGGAACTGGTGCATGCGGTGTGCGAAAAGTTGGGTCCGGACACCTGGCGCATCGAGGTGGGGGTGCAGAACACCGGGCATTTGCCCTCCTACGTGTCCAAGCGGGCGTTGCAGCGCAAGCAGACGCGGGGGCTGATTGGCGAGATCACCCTGCCGCCTGGCGCCGAGTTGGTGTCGGGCAATCTGCGCACCCTTGCTGGTGAATTGGAGGGCCGGGCCTACAAGCACACGCTGGTGAGCTTTTGGACCGACCACACCCCCATGGGCGACCGGACCAAGCTGAATTGGGTGGTGCGCTCTGCTGCTGGCGGCAGCGTGGAGGTGGTGGTGCGCCACGACAAGGCGGGTACGGTGCGTACCAGCCTGGCGCTGGTGTAAGGCCCCGGCCTCAGGCGCTTTAGCGGCCGCGGATGCGGGGGTCGAGCGCGTCGCGCAGTCCGTCGCCGATGTAGTTCACCGACAGCACGGTGAGCGAGATGGCGATACCCGGCAGCATCACCCGGTTGGGGTAGTCCTGCAGGTGGTCCACCGCGTCAAACAGCAGCCGGCCCCAAGTGGGGAAATCGGGCGGAAAACCCAGGCCCAGGAAGGAGAGGGCGCTTTCTACAATGATTGCGCTGGCGATGCCCAGTGCCGCTGCCACCATGATCGGGCTGAGCGTGTTGGGCAGGATATGGCGCAGAATCATGCGAACGGACGGCGCACCAATGGAGCGGGCTGCGAGCACAAACTCACGCTCCTTCAGGGCCAGCACTTCGCCACGCACAATGCGGGCAGTCTGCATCCACGAGGTCGCCCCGATCGATATCACCATCAGCAAGAAGATACCGGCCTCTGGCCCCAGGCGAAGCGCCAGTGGCTCCCTAAACAACATCACCATCACCAGCAGCAGGGGTAACAGGGGTAGCGCCAGAAAGAGGTCGGTCAGGCGCATGAGCGGGCCGTCCAGACGCTTGAAGAAGCCCGAGCTGACGCCGATGAGGGTCCCCAGCAGCAGAGAGATGGACATGGCCGTCAAGCCGACGGCAATGGAGACTTTGCCACCCGCCATCAGGCGCGCCAGCAGATCGCGGCCCAGCTCATCGGTGCCAAAGGGAAACTGGGCACTGGGTGCCTTGTTGCGCATCAGCAAATTGGCATAGGCGGGGTCGACCTTCCAGAGCAGGGGCCCGATGAAAATAAACAGCAGGATGGTGCCGAACACCGCCGCGCCCACCAGCGCACCCTTGTGTGATTTGAACTGGTCCCAGACGTCGTACCACTGGCTGCGTGGTGGCTGCTCTGCACGGTCGACCGTGGTGCTGCGCGCTGCGGCCTCAGTCATAGCGAATCCTCGGATCGAGTACGCCGTACATCACGTCGGCCAGCAGGTTGAAGGAGACGATCAGCACAGCGAAGATGAAGGTCAACGTTTGCACCATGGGCAGATCGTTGGACTGAATGGCATTGATCAGCAATTGGCCCAGGCCGTTCACCTTGAAAACTTGCTCGGTGATGATGGCGCCGGCGAAGATGGAAGGAACGCCGAGGGCGATCACGGTCACCACCGGAATCATGGAGTTACGCAGCACGTGCAACAGAACCACGATTTTTTCGGTCAGGCCCTTGGCGCGTGCAGTGCGGACGTAGTCCTGGCCCAGGTTATCGAGCATGGTGGCCCGCAAAAAACGGCTGATCTGGGCCGCGTTGTAGAGCGCCAGAACAGCGACGGGCATGATCATTTGCTTGACCTGCTTGATGAAAGAATCCCAAGAGTCGACGACCAGCGTGGTGTCATAGATGGAGGGTAACCAGTTGAGGTTCACCGAAAACAGAACGATCAGCACGACCCCGGTGAAAAAAGTCGGTACCGAGAAACCCACCATGGATACAAATGTGCCCAGTTGGTCAAACCAGCTGTACTGTCGGTAGGCAGATATGACGCCGATCGGGATCGCGATGGACACACCGATCACATAACCCATGCCCACCACCCACAGGGTCTGCGGCATGCGCTGGGCAATTAGCTCGGTAACCGGGCTGCGTGTTTGCCAGGAAATGACGCGCTGCATGTCAGCAGCGTAAGCGGTGCCGAACCAGTGGTCCATCAGATGCAGGGGCTCAACCCACATGAACTGTTTGAGCCACAGCAGGTAACGTACCCAAGAGGGTTGATCAAGCCCCAGCGCTTCGCGCATCTTGGCCTTGACCTCGGGGGGAATGGTCAGAGGCACGTCGGACATCGGGTCACCCGGTGCCAGCTCCAGCAGCATGAAAATAACCAAGCTGATCACCAGCACCGTCGGGATGGCAATGAGAAGGCGGCGTAGTGTGTAGGTGAACATGCTCGGGCGCAGTCAGAGGCGCCGGAGCCGCAAGGGCTCCGGCGACAGGGCTTTACTTGATACGGAACCAGTCAGAGGCGTTCCACAACTCGCTGTCCCAGGTGTTGAGCAGCACGCCACCCAGGCTGTTGGCGTGGGCGGAGATGCGGCCACGGTCCACCAGGGGAACCACCACGTAGCTGTCTTTGGTCAGCATTTCATTGAGGCGTTTGGCAATGGCGCCGCGCTTGTCTACGCCGGCGGCCGAGCTGAGTTCTTTGGTCAGTCTGTCGTACTCAGGGTTGCAGTAGCGGTTCATGTTGGTACCCTGCCATTGTGTCTCCGGGCGTGGGATCTTGTCGCACACGTGCTCGCTCAGGTAGCTTTCGGGGTCGGTGCCGTCAAAGTTGTTGGCGTACATCTCCACGTCGGCGTAGAACTTCTGGAAAGTGTCGGGTGAGCCCGCGTCACCGCCGAAGAACACCGAGGCCGACACATTCCGCAACTCGGTCTTAACACCCAGTTCTGTCCACCATTGCTTGATCAGCGCTTGGAAGTTCTGGCGCACAGCGTTGGTAGAGGTCAGGTACTGGATTTCGAGCTTGACGCCGTCTTTGGCACGCACGCCGTCCGAACCCATCCTCCAACCGGCTTGGTCCAGCAGGGCTTTGGCACCCGCCATGTCCTGCTTGATGCAGTCGGTGTTGTCAGAGGCAAACGCCGCCGGTGCCGGCACCAGGTTGCAGGTCGGGCGACCCGCAGGGCCGTAGCCGATCTCGACCAGGGTGTTGCGGTCAATCGCCATGGACAGCGCCTTGCGCACCCGGATGTCGGTCAGGAATGGGTGGGGGTGCTTGGTGGTGGAACGCAGGTCGCCATGCTTGGACGAGGGGTCGGTCAGGTTCATTTCGATGCGCTCAACCAGCGTACCGAAGGACGAAACCGTCTTGCCTTTGCCGCCCCTGGCCATGCGCGCCAGCACGTCGGGTGCGAGCTGCAGGTTCCAGCCGTAGTCGAACTCACCCGTTTCCATGACTGCGCGGCCAGCAGCTGCTGCGTCGCCACCGCCCTTGAGGGTCATCGTGGCAAAGGCGGGCTTGGCGGGATCGCGGTAGTTCGGGTTGGCGATCAGCTGAGTCACGTCGTTCGGGCGGAATTCCTTCACCGTGAAGGGGCCGGTGCCGACTGGGCCGAAGTTCTGTTTGGTGCAGGTGGGTGCTTTGTCACCCAGGCAGTCCTTGAACTGCGCACGCTGCAGGATAGGGGTGGTGGCGCCGCCAAACACGTCATAGGGGTAGGGCTTGGCCGCCTTGAAGGTGATGCGAACCGTGAGGTCGTCGGTTGCGACGATTTTGTCAACGGGTGCGAAGGTGTTGGACTTGGCGCAACCCTTGATGCCGGTGCAGTACTCGTAAGTGAACAACACGTCTTGTGCGGTCAGTGCTGAGCCGTCGGCCCACTTCAGGCCCCTTTTGAGTTTATAGGTGATGCTTTTGAAGTCGGCCGCAAAACCGCCATTGGCGACAGTCGGCACCGATTCAACCAGGGCCGCCACCATTTCGCCTTTTTCGTTGAACTTGACCAGCGGGTCGAGAATCAGCGAGGAGGCTTCGAGGTCCTTGGTGCCACCTGATAGGTAGGGGTTCAGGATGGAGGGCGCCTGCCAATAGATCACATTGACGTGACCGCTGGAGCCGCGTTGCGCCAGGGCGGCCTGAGACAGCGCCAACAGCGCGCCCAGGGCAATGAGGGAATATCGTGTTTTCAAGTGGTGACTCCTTTGAAGGAAACGAGGGTTGGCGAACGGGGAAACTCTAGTCAGCCGTGAGCGACGGCACCGGGGCCGGCGGTTGGGCAATCTCTTTGGAAAACAGGTGGCAGGCCACAAGCCGGCCGGGCTCGACCTCGGTCAGAGCCGGGGCGACACTGCGGCAATGGGCATTGGCCTGCGCGCATCGGGTGCTGAAGGCGCAACCGGGCGGCGGGTTGGAGGGCGAGGGCACATCGCCGGTGAGTACGATGCGTTGGCGGCGCGATTCAATGGCTGGGTCGGGTTCCGGCACGGCCGAGAGCAGCGCCTGGGCATAGGGGTGCAGCGGTTTGTTGTACAGCGCGTCGCGGTCAGCCAGTTCCACAATACGGCCCAGATACATCACAGCGACCCGGTTGGCAATGTGCCGCACCATGGAGAGGTCGTGGCTGATGAACAGGTAGGTCAGGCCAAGGCGCTGCTGCAGGCCTTCTAGCAGGTTAACGACCTGCGCCTGAATGGACACGTCAAGCGCGGCAATCGGCTCATCGCAAACGATGAACTTGGGATTGAGCGCCAAGGCCCGGGCAATGCCGATGCGTTGGCGCTGACCGCCCGAGAATTCGTGCGGGTAGCGGTTGGCAAAATTGCGGTTCAATCCAACCTGGTCGAGCAGTTCTTCAATGCGCTCGCGCTGCTCAGGCTTGCTGAGTTTGGTGTGCTCGGTCAGCGGCTCTCCGATGATGGAGGCCACAGTCATACGCGGGTTCAGGCTGGCTTGCGGGTCCTGGAACACCATCTGCATGGCCGGGCGCAACTGGCGCAGGGCCTCGGGCTGGACAGCGGTCACGTCATGCCCGTTGATGATGACCTGCCCCGCGGTGGGTTCGTACAGGCGCAGCATGGCTCGCCCACAGGTGGACTTGCCGCAGCCAGATTCGCCCACCAGGCCCAGGGTCTCACCGGCCGGGATGTCAAAGCTGACACCATCCACGGCCTTGACCGCGCCAGAACGCCGGCGCAGCAGCCCCGAGTAGGTGGGAAAATGCATCTTCAGGCCCCGCACCTGCACCATGGGTGCAGCGTGGGATGACGTACGCTCTTCAGACATGGCGTGCTTCCCCGGTGGTGGCGTCCCAGAAGCAGGCGACATCATGGCCGGCTGCAACGGTGAGTCGCAACGGGTTTTCCTGGCCGCAACGCGGCATAGCCACAGAACACCGGGCCCGGAAGGCGCAGGCCGATGGCTCGGCCCGGATGATCGGCGGCTGGCCCTCGATAACTTCCAGCTTGGGCGCGCGGACACCCTTCAGGCGCGGCACGGTCTTAAGCAGCGCGCGGGTATAGGGGTGCATGGGGCGGGCAAACAGCTCTTGCACCGGCGCCATCTCGACAATCTGGCCGCCGTAAAGCACCATGGCGCGGTCGGCAATGCCCGCAATCACGCCCAGGTCATGGGTGATCCAGACAATGGCCATGCCGAGCTTTTGCCGTAACTCGCGCACCAGTTCCAGGATCTGGGCCTGGATGGTCACATCCAGGGCGGTGGTGGGTTCGTCGGCAATCAGTACCTTGGGGTCGCAGGACAGCGCGATGGCGATCATCACCCGCTGGCGCATGCCACCTGAGAACTGGTGCGGAAAGTCATCCAGCCGACGGGCGGCATCGGGAATACCGACCAGCTCCAGCAGCTCTTGCGCGCGCCGTCGCGCAGCCTCTTTGTCCAAACCCATGTGCTTGCGTAAAGGTTCCATGATCTGGAAACCCACCGTGAACACCGGGTTCAGCGAGGTCATGGGATCTTGGAAGATGAAGCCTATGCCAGCGCCACGCACCGCGCGCAACTGATCGGACGTGCAGTGCAGCAGATCCAGACCATTGAACATGACCGAGGTGCCGCTGACCATTGCGGGCGGGCTGGGCAACAGGCCCAGCAGCGACATCATGGTGACGGATTTGCCCGAGCCGCTCTCGCCAACCACGCCCAGCAACTCGCCGGGCTTAAGCTCGAAGCTGACCTTATTGACAGCGTGCACGTCCCCGGAGCGCGTCTTGAAGCGCGTGCTCAATTCATTGACCTGCAACACAGGGGCTATGTTTTCCGGCATGGTTCGGTTCTGACTGTTCGCTGATTCAATGTAAGTGTCAAGGGTCATTACGCAACATCCGTGCCCGACAAGGGTACAAAAGGCGGCCCCCATTATGGACGAGGTATTCGGTCGATTGACCTAGGGAATACGATGGTGTGGACAGACGCGCCGGGTGCTACCGGCGGCACGGTTCAGCCGGCTGGCACAGCTGCAGTTTGGGGTTGCCCCAGGCTACGAAGCACATCACGCACCAATAATGCGCGGTCTTTGGATTCGGGCAGGGCACGCTCAATCCGCAGCTTTTCGTTGCCCACCAGCTTGATGTGCCTGTTTTTTTGGATCAGCGCGATGATGCGCATTGGGTCCACTGGTGGGTTCTTTTTGAAGGTGATGCTGATACCGGTCGGTGCCGCGTCAACCTTGACCACGCCATAGGGCTGGCTGGTCACACGCAGTCGGTGCACGTCAATCAGATTCTGTGCCTGCGGCGGCAGTTTGCCGAAACGGTCCACCAGCTCTTCAAGCAGGGCATCGATCTGTTCAGCGGCTTTGGCTGTAGCCAGTTTTTTGTAAAAACTCAGGCGCAGGTGCACATCGCCACAAAAGTCATTAGGCAGCAGTGCCGGGGCGTGCAGGTTGATGTCGGTGGTGACGTTGAGCGGGCTCAGCAGGTCGGGCTCAATACCCGCCTTGAGGCAGCGCACCGCCTCGGACAGCATCTCGTTGTACAGCTGAAAGCCCACTTCAAGCATGTTGCCGCTCTGGTTTTCGCCCAGCACCTCGCCAGCGCCACGGATTTCCAGATCATGCATGGCCAGGTAAAAGCCGCTGCCCAGCTCTTCCATTTGCTGGATCGCTTCCAGCCGCTGGCTGGCCTGCTTGGTCAGGCCCTCCAGGTCGGGCACCATCAGGTAGGCGTAGGCCTGGTGATGGCTGCGGCCTACCCGACCGCGCAGCTGGTGCAGCTGCGCCAGGCCAAACTTGTCGGCCCGGCTCATTACGATGGTGTTGGCGGTGGGCACGTCGATGCCGGTCTCGATGATGGTGGAGCACAGCAGCAGGTTGTAGCGTTGCGCCACAAAATCCCGCATCACACTCTCCAGCTGGCGCTCGGGCATCTGGCCGTGGGCCACGGCAATGCGGGCCTCGGGCAGCAACTCTTCGAGCTTGGCGCGCCGGTTTTCGATGGTCTCCACTTCGTTGTGCAAAAAGTACACCTGGCCGCCCCGCTTGAGCTCGCGCAGCACCGCCTCGCGGATCACGCCGTTGCCTTCGGTGCGCACAAAGGTCTTGATCGCCAACCGGCGTTGCGGCGCGGTGGCGATGACGCTGAGGTCGCGCAGGCCTTCCAGCGCCATGCCCAGGGTGCGCGGAATTGGAGTCGCGGTGAGGGTGAGCACATCAACCTCTGCACGCAGCGCCTTCATGGCCTCTTTGTGGCGCACGCCAAAGCGGTGCTCCTCGTCGATGATCAGTAGGCCGAGGTTTTTAAAGTGCGTGTCCTGGCTGAGCAGCTTGTGGGTGCCGACCACGATGTCAATGCTGCCGTCGGCCACACCCTTGAGCGCGGCGGTGATTTCCTTGCCCGAGCGAAAGCGGCTCATCTCGGCGACCTTGACCGGCCATTTGCCGAAGCGGTCGATCAGGGTCTGGTAGTGCTGCTCGGCCAGCAGCGTCGTGGGCGCAAGAAACGCCACCTGCCGGCCCCCGGTGATGGCAATAAATGCGGCGCGCAGGGCAACTTCGGTCTTGCCAAAGCCAACGTCGCCACAAATCAGCCGGTCCATCGGGCGTGGGCTGATCATGTCCTGGATCACGGCATGGATGGCGGCTTTTTGGTCCGCGGTTTCTTCAAAGCCGAAGTCGTTGGCAAAGGTTTCGTAGTCCCCGGGCGAGTAACGGAAGGCATGGCCCTCACGCGCAGCACGCCGTGCGTAGATGTTGAGCAACTCTGCTGCCGAGTCGCGCACCTGTTCAGCCGCTTTGCGCTTGGCCTTGTCCCACTGGCCGCTGCCGAGCTTATGCAGCGGCGCTTCGTCGGCGCTGACGCCGGTGTAGCGGCTGATCAGCTGTAACTGGCTGACCGGCACATACAGGGTGGCCTTGTCTGCATATTCCAGGTGCAAAAACTCTTGAATTTCCGGCTGACCATTAGCTTGCAGCTGACCCAAGTCCAAATTGACCAGGCCACGGTAGCGGCCGATGCCATGGGCCGAGTGCACCACCGGGTCGCCCACATTGAGCTCGCTCAGGTCTTTGATCAGGGCCTCAACATCGCTGACCTGCTCCTGCTTTTTGCGGCGGCGCAGGGTGGGGCCGGCGGCAAACAGCTCGGTCTCGGTGACAAAGTCAACGCCGGCGTCAAGCCAGGCAAAGCCGGTGGCCAGGCGCGAGGTGGCCAGCCCCAGTGGCTCCTCGCTGGCTAAAAACTCTGCCAGCGAGTCAAAGCCCGGCGGGTTGAGTGCGCTGGCGTGCAAGAAATCCAAGAGGCTGGTTTTGCGGCCCTCGCTCTCGGCCAGCACCAGCACCCGATGCGCCGTGTTGCGCAAATGGGTTTTGAGGCGGGCCAAGGGGTCTTCGGCGCCACGAACCACGCCCAACTCGCCCAAGGCCTGGAAATGCGCGTTGTCTGCCACGTCGCTCACCGTGGGTCGCAGCGACAACTGGGCATGGGCATTGACGCGGCTGTAAAACTGCTCAGCGCTTAAAAATAGTGCTTCAGGCGCCAGCGCCGGGCGCTCCGGCTCGCCCTGAACCAGGCGGTATCGTTCACGGGTGTCCTGCCAGAAATGCGCAAAAGCTGGCTCCAGATCACCGTGCAAAACCACCGTGGCGTCTGTGCCCAGGTAATCAAACACTGTCGCGGTTTCGTCAAAGAACAGCGGCAGGTAGTACTCGATGCCCGCCGTGGCCACACCGTTGCCAATGTCTTTGTAGATACGGCTCTTGGTGGGGTCACCGTCCAGCAACTCGCGCCAGCGGCTGCGAAAGCGGGCCCGAGCGGCCTCGTCCATCGGGAATTCGCGCCCAGGCAGCAACCGAACCTCGGGCACCGGGTACAAGCTGCGCTGGCTGTCCGGATCAAACGTGCGGATGCTGTCGATCTCGTTGTCAAACAGGTCCACCCGGAACGGCACCAGGCTGCCCATGGGAAACAGGTCGATCAAGCCGCCGCGTACCGCGTATTCGCCTGGGCTGACCACCTGCGTCACGTGGCTATATCCGGCAAGCGTCAGTTGGGCTTTCAGCTTGGCCTCGTCCAACTGTTGCTTGACCTTGAACTGAAAGGTGTAGCCGGCTAGGAACGCCGGTGGCGCCAGTCTGTACAGCGCCGTGGTGGCGGGTAGCAGAATCAGGTCGGCGCCGGCCTCCCGGTCGCGCTGGCTAATGCGCCAAAGCGTGGCTAGCCGCTCGCTGATCAGGTCCTGGTGCGGCGAAAAGGTGTCGTAAGGTAACGTTTCCCAGTCGGGAAACAGAACGCAGCGCAGCTCCGGCGCAAAGAAGGCGATCTCTTCGAGCAGGCGTTGGGCGTCGGCGGCGTTGGCCGTGACAATGGCGGTGGGCCGGTGCTCGTCCTTGTCGCGTTGGCCCAGGCGGGCCAGTAAGAGGGCGTCGGCAGAGCCGGTCGGGCGGGGCAGCGTGTAGCGCTTGCCCGGGTTCAGTTTGGGTAAATCCATGGGTTTCTATAGAGGATTTTAGAATGGGGCCAAGCCCATGCCTGATCACCCGCCCAAATCACCCGCTTTGCCCCGCCTGTGGGCCTTGATTCCCTGCGCCGGCAGCGGCTCGCGAGCGGGCTCAGTCGGCCCCAAGCAGTACCAGGCTTTGGCGGGTCAGCCCTTGGTGATGCACACACTGGCGGCCTTTGCTGGGGTGACGCGGCTGCACCGGGTAGCGCTTATCCTGGCTGCGGGCGACACTGTACTTGACCATCTCAGTGCTCAGTATTTGATAGCTAACAATGGCGGCTCGACAAGGGCTGAGACCGTTTTTAATGGTTTAAATTTTTTACTGGAGCAGGGCGCAGTGCCCCAAGACTGGGTGCTGGTGCACGACGCCGCGCGCTGCTTGATTACCCCTGCCCAGATCGACACCCTGATTGACGCCTGCCTCTCGGACCCGGTGGGCGGCTTGCTGGCGCACCGGCTCGCCGACACCCTGAAAGCCGAGCAAGATGGCCGCGTGGCGGCGACAGTAGCCCGTGGCGACAAGTGGCTGGCACAGACGCCGCAGATGTTTCGCATCGGACCGTTGCGCCAGGCGCTGCAGGCAACGGGCGAGCAGGTGACCGACGAATCCAGCGCGATGGAGGCCATGGGCTGGCAGCCCCGGCTGGTGCCGGGCAACGCGCGCAACTTCAAGGTCACTTACCCGGAAGACTTCGCACTGGCCGAGGTGCTGTTGCTCTCGGACACCCTCAGAAAGGCACAGGTATGAGTCTGCGGATTGGTGAGGGCTGGGATGTGCATGCGCTGGTGGCGGGCCGCCCGCTGGTGCTGGGTGGCGTGACCGTGCCGTTCCATCTGGGGCTGCTAGGCCACTCAGACGCCGATGTACTGCTGCACGCTATCACCGACGCGCTGCTGGGGGCCGCCGCGTTGGGTGATATCGGCCGCCATTTCCCGGATACCGACGCCACCTTCAAGGGCGCCGACTCGATGGTGCTGCTGGTCGAGGCCGCTCGGCGGGTACGCGCCAATGGCTGGGCTGTTGGCAACATCGACAGCACGGTGATCGCCCAAGCGCCCAAACTCATGCCGCACATCCCGGCCATGTGCGCCCGCATTGCCGAGGCCTTGGGTTTGGCGTTGGACCAGGTCAACGTCAAGGCCAAGACAGCAGAAAAATTGGGTCCGGTCGGGCTCGGGCAGGCGATGGAGGCGAGGGCGGTGGTGTTGCTGGTGCGAGCGCCTGCCGCTTAGCCATTCTTCTCAATCCATCGCCGAAGCCGAGCGCATCTGCTCGCGCAGCACAAATTTCTGGATCTTCCCGGTCGAGGTTTTGGGCAGCGGGCCGAACACCACCTGCTTGGGCACCTTGAAGCGTGCTAAATGGGCGCGGCAGTGCTCAATGATGTCAGCCTCGGTCACACCGGCCGGGTCGCGAATTTCCACAAAGGCACAGGGTACCTCACCCCACTTGGCATCGGGCTTGGCCACCACGGCGGCCACCAGCACGGCTGGGTGACGGTACAGCACGTCTTCGACTTCGATGCTGGAGATGTTTTCACCGCCCGAGATGATCACGTCCTTGCTGCGGTCGCGGATTTTGATGTAGCCGTCGGGGTGTTGCACGGCCAGGTCGCCGGTGCGGAACCAGCCGCCGGCAAAGGCATCTGCGGTGGCCTGCGGGTTCTTGAGGTAGCCCTTCATAACCAGGTTGCCGCGAAAGAAAATTTCACCCATGGTCTGGCCGTCGGCAGGGACCGGCTGCAGGGTATCAGGGTCGAGCACGGCAATGGCCTCTTGCAGCGGGTAGGCCACGCCTTGGCGGGCGTTCAGGGTGGCACGCTCGCCGATCGGCAGCCCGGCCCAGTCGCCCTGTTTGGCACAGACAGCCGCCGGGCCGTAGACCTCGGTCAGTCCGTACACATGGGTAATGTCGATGCCGATGCGCTCGCAGCCCTCGATGATGGCCGCCGGTGGCGCCGCGCCAGCGATCAGGCCGGCGACCGGGTGGCTGATGCCCTGGCGCAGCGACTCCGGCGCGTTGATCAGCAGCCCGTAAACAATCGGCGCGCCGCACAGGTGGCTGACGCGGTGCTCGCGGATCAGCGGAAAAATCAAGGCTGGGTCCACCCGGCGAAGGCACACGCTCACCCCGGCCTGCAGCGCCAGGGTCCAGGGGAAGCACCAGCCGTTGCAGTGGAACATCGGCAGGGTCCATAGGTAAACCGGGTGTTGCGGCATGGACCATGTGACGACGTTCGACACGGCGTTGAGGTAGGCGCCTCGGTGGTGGGTGACCACGCCCTTCGGGTTGCCGGTGGTGCCCGAGGTGTAGTTGAGGGCGATCGCGTCCCACTCGTCCCCGGGCAGCGCCCAGTCAAAGTTGGGGTCGCCCTGTGCCAGAAAGGCCTCGTAATCCAGTTCGCCAAAGGGTTCGCCGCCCTCGGCCAGCGGATCATCCACATCCACCACCAGGGGACGGGGACCGCTCATCAGGGCCAGGGCGGAACGGATGGTGGCCGAGAACTCGCGGTCTGTGATCAGCACCCGGGCTTCGCCGTGCGTCAGCATGAAGGCGATGGCCGCCGGGTCGAGCCGGGTGTTCAGGGTGTTGAGCACGGCGCCCAGCATGGGCACGCCAAAGTGGGCCTCAAACATGGGCGGCGTGTTCGGCAGCATGGCCGCCACCGTGTCGCCGGCGCCTACACCGCGCCGCGCCAGGGCACTGGCCAGTTGCCGGCAGCGCTGGTAGGTTTGCGCCCAAGTAAAGCGCGTGGCACCGTGTACCACCGAGAGGCGGTCCGGGTAGACCTGGGCCGAGCGCGCGAGAAAGCTCAAGGGTGACAGGGCAGTGTGGTTGGCGCTGTTGCGTGGCAGGCTCTGGTTGTAATCTTGGTAGGCCATGGCAGCGGTCTCCTGGGCAGAATGCCGAGCTGCTCAAGCCGGCAGGGTGAATAGCGGAATGTCTTTGTCAACCGCCAGCCTGTCCAGCGCCTCACACGACTGGCCCAGCAGAAAGGTGGCGATGGCGTCTCGGCTGGCGGGCTGCAGCATGGTGGTCACCCCACCAAATACCAGACCAGCGGCGTTGCACAGCGCACGTGCAAAGTGTGGCTCCAGCGCAGCCACTGCCACCCGGCCGTCCTGGCAGGGGTAGACCCGGTAGCCGGCATGGCCTCCCCCAATGGCGGCACCAGAACGGGTCA
>Ga0247832_1000214_pt1 | contig 118719 bp, 97 predicted proteins | sample LaCruzMarch2015__10_FD_192407 | JGI IMG/M metagenome (GOLD analysis project Ga0247832, IMG submission 192407) | Freshwater microbial communities from meromictic Lake La Cruz, Castile-La Mancha, Spain - LaCruzMarch2015_4m | ecosystem: Environmental > Aquatic > Freshwater > Lake | place: Spain... | reverse complement strand
GTTCGTCCTCGACCGGAAGATCAGTCGCCGTGATCAGGCAGCCTCGGGCCGCGAAGAAGGCTGGCAATTTTTCCGCGCCCACGGCAAAGCCCAATCCCCTGCGGCCCGGCTGCAGCATGCCCCGTTCTTCAAGGGCCTCACAGATGTAGGCCAGTTCCCAGAGTTTCCGGTGGGCACGCCAGGGCTCCTGGATGGCGGCCGCCCAGTGGCGGAACCGGGGGCTGTCGAGTTGATCGAAGGTGCAAAGGCTCGACACCGTCCCATGTCGGGGCCCATTTTGAGGCCCATGCGCAGGCGTCTTGCCCAGAAGCATGGTGGGATCAGCCTTCACAAACCGGTCGACCTCGATGCGGGCGGCAGACGGCCGCGCTGGCTTTTTCCCGCGGGGCGAGGGCCGTCCTCCCCAGGCTGTGATCGATCCCAGAAGTTCGCGTACCCGTACCATGATCGTTTCTCTCGTGACGTGCTGCCGGCCCGCTGTTGGCAATTCGAACGTTGTGTCGGCCTGAAAAAGGTGCGCTATATTTCGGTCTAGGGTTTCGGTCTACGCCGCCCTACGGCCCGACTCCTGCCGCTGGGCGTTCACGTCAGGTGAGGCCAACGCGATCGCCATGAGTTGATCCACCGCCTGCCGCCACGTCGGAGATTGAAAATCCCCCTCCGGCTTCACAGCCTGAAAAATTCCTTCCCGCTCGAACCGGATGATTTTTTCAGCAAGTGCGCCGGCATCGGTGGGTGGAAAGTAGACGCACCATGGCCCCCCCACCTCGCGGTGGGCGGGGATGTCGGAGGCGAACACCCGCAGCTTGTGCGACAGCGCCTCGACGATTGGCAGGCCATATCCTTCGGCCCGTGACGGAAACACCAGCCCGCGTGCCTGGCCGTAGGCGTAGAGCAGTTCGCCGTCGGAGAGGTCGGCAAAGTGCATGAGATGCGTGCCATACCGAGGATGCTGCCGCATTCGCCGCACGACCTCATCCCCCTTCCAGCCGACGAAACCAGCCACCAGCAAACGGGCCTCGGGCACCTGCTGCCAGACCCGTTCGAAGACGTCCATCAGCAGAGCCTGATTCTTACGGGGCTCAAGTGTTCCCACGGTGAGATAGGGACCGCATGGCCCGGCGGCGATGAACGCGGCCAGTTCGGGCCTGGGCGCCTCGACCTTTATCGCTGGCTTGACATCAGCCCCGAGCCGAAACGACTGCACAGTCGGGCTCGCACGCTCCGGGTCCCGGCCCATCCGTCGCAGTTCCTCACGGGCCTCGACGGCGACGGCCTCTGAGATGGCCGCCACGAAATCGGCCCGCGCAAGCGTGTTGGTCATCCAATCGCGGAATGTGGCGGGGAGCCGTTTCGGCATGAGTTCCGGATGCGTGTGTGGAATGAAGTCGTATTGCACGACCCCGAGTCGGGTTCCGGCAGACCTGGCCTCATCGACAACCTGCCAGCAACGACTCGTCCAGGATGAATCCGCAAGCAGGAGGGTATCGCCGGGCTGAAACTCGATCCGCTCTCCAGGAAGCGTTCTTCGTGACAGTTTCCGCCACAGCGTGCGGACCGCCCGCACGATCGTTCTGGGCACGAACAGTTTGTGGAGGCGGCGGAGCAGGGGATGCCACGGCGGCGCGGCCGGCTTGGACGAATCGATAAGATCGCCGGCCGAGGACATGCCGAGAGCGACGAACCGGTCTTCTTCGAAACGCACGGGCACAAGCACCGCGCCGTGGGCGGCGGCCGCAGCGGCACCATGCCGGGCGATGTTCCGCACCACCCGCGGAATGCCGGCATGCCTGGGCGTGCTGATCGTCTGCGTGCAGTCGAGCAACACCCTTCCGACACCGTGCTTCCGCTCGCCGGTGTGCGATGCTGCTCCTCCAGCCATGCCCAGTGTGCTCATGCCGCCCTCAAGGTTCTGGTCAATTCGTTGTGCTGCCGCACTGCGTCGGCTTCTTGCCCGCTCCGTGGCCACACTTCGAGGCGGACCCGGCCAGCCGGCGCGTCGATGGCAGCCAGCACCTGGGCTGCGGTCTCACGCCAGGCGGTCGGGCGGAATTCCGTGCGGATCGTTTCCTCGCGGTGCTGCACCCAGGCCGGGTCATCCAGCACGCGTTCCACGAGCGTTACGAGCCCATGGACATCAAAGGGGTCGAAGAACTCGGGCAGATCGCTGCTGATCTCCGGAATGCTCGAAGCGTTCGACGCCAGGCACATCCGGCCGTGTCCCAGGCTTTCCGCGACAGGCAATCCCCAGCCTTCATACTTGGACGGATAGATGGTCGACTGGCAATGCTTGTAATACCAATCCAGTTCGCTGTCCTCGATGCCATGCAGCACGTGGATGTGGCGATTGACGCTGCGATCCTGTCCGATCTCGCGGAGCAGATCGGCGACATACAGGTGGGGCAGGCCGATGCAGACCAGGTCCGGGCAGTCCTCGCCCCGCCGGGCCGCCAGATGGGTCCAGGCGTCGTAGAGCAGCCGGTGATTCTTGCGGACGTCGAGCGTTGAGACGCAGACAAAGAACGGCCGCGTGGGAACGAACCGCGGCGACGCTGCGGGCGTCGCCGCTGCAGCGCCATCGCCCATCACGTCACCCAGCCGTACGACCGTCAGCGGGGGTGTCTCAAAGCGGCACTCCTGGCAATAGCGTTCGATCTCCTGCCGGGAGAATTCCGAAATCGTCAACACGCGGTCGGACGACGAGAGTAATTCCCGGACCCAGAGCGTGATTGCCCGGGTGTGGGACGGATCGAGCCATTGGGGCTTGATGGTCGGGATCAGGTCGTAGACCATGCGAACGATTTGAACGCCCCGACTGCGGGCCACGGCTGTGGCTTCCGCGTAGCCCGGCAGGCACCACGTGGCGCCGACCGACAACAGCACGTCTCCCGGGGCCGCAAACGCCGTCGCCTCCATGCTCGTGTCGGTTGTGAGGATCGGACTCCGCATGGTGACCGGGGGCATCGACGCGTCGGCTGCCCGCCTCGATCTGCTCCAGCGGCTGGCAGCCCAGTCGCCGACGCTCTTGCGGAGCTGCCGTGATGCCAGCCTGAACTGCCGGAATGCCTGTCGCAATTCTTCCGACTGCCGGTCGGACCCGAAGAGTCGCTTGATCTTGAGCCGTTTTCGCCGCGGCCCCTTGCCCCCCGCTGGCGGCTTCGAAACAGCCTTTTCGACCACCTGAGTTGTCTCCTGCGCGGCGTGCGGTGCCGCGACAGGGTCGTCACTGGCAGGAGCACGGAGGTGCATCCGTACGGTCTGCGGCAGCGACGTTGCGTGGAGCGTGACGAATCGGCCGGCCTTGGGCTCGTACCGCACCAGCCCCACCGCCGCGCCGGCGTCGGTGAGCCCGTTGAGAATGCCGACGCTGGTCCGCTGGATGCCGGTGAGGTGCGGGAACTTCCACCCCACCAAGTCAGAGACGTCGTACCAGATCTTCACGGTGATCCCTTTCTGGGTCGAAAGACTGAATGTGCTCGAGCGGCCGACTGGCTCAGACTAGGCCGCGGCAGGAGTCGCCAGGTAATGCCCCTTCACGAGCTTGAATCCATCGGTGATGTTCGCCGGATACGAGAGCGGAGCACGGAGCGAGGGCTCCTCACGGCGGTAGTAGTAGCGGTTCAGGCCATCGAACAGGCCGAACTCGTAGCCGTGCTCGAAGAGAAGCCCTTCCCATTCGAACCAGGTCGGTTCGTAGGAGTAGATATCGCAGCCGGGCAGCTTCGCCTTGATCGCCTCGAGCAGGATCACCCGCGGTCGGAAGGCCCGCCACTCGCCACCGAGCAGCACGTCCCGTTCGGCACCCTCGACATCGATTTTGAGAAACTGCACGTCCTGGCCATCCAACTGGCTGGTGACATCGGCGAGGGTGATCATGCGGACGGAGTACGTCTTCTTTGCGAGGCCAAAGCCCGCCAGACTCTTGGCGTCCATCGTGTCGCGATACGTCGAGAGGCCCGAGTCGCCCCATTCGCTGAACTCGACCGACCCACGCTCCGTTCCGAGCACGACATTCAGATTCCAGTCGCGGGGCCGCTGTTCTTCAAACTTCTCGTAAAACCGCGCGACGGGCTCCACATTCACGCCCGACCAACCCGTGTCGTAGAAATGCTTGGTCACCGAGTCCACGACGGGGTCGTAGCCGCCGACGTCGATGTAGCGACCGTTCTTGATGTTGTGAAACACGCGGTTGAGGACAACGTCCTCGAAATTCTGGGCGTACGAGATCATCGCGATCACTGCTCCGGGGTCAGGGACACAGGTTTGAGGAAAATGGTGGTGCTGACGGATGCTTGGCCGGCCTAGGCCGCCTTGCGGATGATCAGGGCGATCGACGTCGATGCGTGGCCGGCGAGATTGAGTCGCAGATGCTTGATGCGGGCGGGCGGGTCGGTGGCCCACTGGCAGTAGGGCGGCACATCGATCACCCGGTCGAGCGGATCCTGGCCGGGATCGAGGTCGATCGGCTCGACATCGTGGCCCTTGGCCACCAGCCGCTGACAGACTCTCTCGATGTCCTGCAGGCGGTAGATCACGCAGGGCCCGTCGGCGAGCGTGGCGTCATTGCTCGAGAGATTGAATTCGGTGGTGTGGACGGCCACGCCCCCCGGCTTGAGGCAGGCCATCTGCTGCTCGAGAAACCGGAGTCCAAGATCGAGATTGCCGCAGTGCTCGAACGAGCAGGTCGACCAGGTAAAGTCATACCCACCGAGATCGGCTGGGATATGGTTCATGTCCACGGGCCGGTAGGCAACACTGTCGCGAAACGCGGTCTCCGGACAGAGGCCCGATTCGTTCAAGGCTTCGAGAGTGCCAACCCACTGGCCTGTTTGAGCCCATGGCTTGTTCCGCTCATCGTCGCTGGGAAGATCAGTGGCGGTGATCCTGCAGCCCCGTGCCGCGAAGAAGGACGGTAGCTTCTCGGCTCCGACGGCAAACCCGAGGCCCTTCCGGCCCGCCTGCAACATCCCGCGCTCGTCGAGCGCCTGGCAGATGAATGCCAACTCCCAGAGCTTCCGATGTGCCCGCCACGGTTCACGGAGCTGCTCGGCCCAGCCGCGAAAGGCAGCGGAGTCGAGCGTGGCATGCCGGCACAACTGCGACACAAGCCCCGTTCCCTCAGTTGCTACCGACGTCCCCGCCGCATGCAGCTGCGGCTGCGTGCGGGCGAACGACTGCGGTCGGATCACCGGCGGCTCGACGGCCTGGGGCCGCTTGCGCCGCCACGCGTTGCGAAGTTTTCGGAGAAGTGATGCCATAGGATGGGTGTTGATGCCTTCTTTCGAAATCCCTTCGTCACGCAGCCCGCCGAACATGGGTCTCCCGCTCGGAGAGCGCCTTCTCCTGTGACGCAAGCTCCAGGTCGCACTCGACCATCATGTCGACAAGCTGTTCGAAGCTTGTCTGCGGGTGCCATCCCAGCTTGGTCCGGGCCTTCGTGCTGTCGCCCAGCAGCAGATCGACTTCCGCTGGCCGGTAGTACCGGGCATCGATCTCCACGAAGTCTTGATAATCAAGCCCCAGCCGCGAGAAGGTCTTCTCGCAGAATTCGCGGACAGAATAGAGCTCGTTCATGGCCAAGACATAGTCGTCCGGCGTATCCTGCTGCAGCATGCGCCACATCCCCTCGACATAGTCGCCGGCGAAGCCCCAGTCGCGCTGAGCGTCGAGGTTGCCGAGGAAGAGCTTGTCCTGAAGCCCCAGCTTGATCCGTGTGGCGGCCCGGGTGATCTTTCGAGTCACGAAGGTTTCGCCGCGGCGCGGGCTCTCGTGATTGAAGAGGATGCCGCAGGAGGCGTGAAGCCCGTAGCTCTCGCGATAGTTGACGGTGATCCAGTGGCCGTAGAGCTTCGCCACGCCGTAGGGGCTTCGCGGATAGAACGGCGTCGATTCCTTCTGCGGTGTCTCCACCACCTTGCCGTACATCTCGGAACTGGAGGCCTGGTAGAAGCGGATCTGCTCGCCCGTGTCGTCCTGCACGTCGCGGATCGCCTCGAGCAGGCGGAGCGTGCCGACAGCGGTGACGTCGGCGGTGTAGGCCGGCTGGTCGAAGCTCACGCGGACATGGCTCTGGGCGGCGAGGTTGTAGACCTCCTGCGGTCGGATCTCGCGAATCAAGCGGACCAGACCGTTGCCATCCGACAGGTCGCCGTAATGCAGGTGGAGCTGGGGCTTGTCGCCGAAGATCAGGTGCTCGATTCGCTGGGTGCCGAAGGTGCTCGAGCGGCGCCGCAGGCCGTGCACTTCATAGCCCTTCGAGAGCAGCAGCTCCGCAAGGTAGGAACCGTCCTGACCCGTGACACCCGTGACCAAGGCACGCCGCTGCATCGCAAAATCTCCATACGTTTCGGGCTCTTTTGGACGACGAGCGTTGCACCGCGATGGTGACGGCGCGGTCATCCTCGGGGGGGGACGATAGCAGCCGGGGAAAGCCGACGATACGGCAGTTTCACGGATCAGAAACCGCGAATGATGCCCGTGTACACCTCGGCATACCCCCGGGCCGTGGCGGCCCAGGAAAAGCCGGCCGCATGGTCCTTCAGCCGTGCCGCGAAGGCCGGATCGGACCGATACCGGGACAGCCCGTCCCGATACACCGCAACGAGCTCCGCCGGCTCGTAGCCGTCGAAATAGAAACCCTGATCCCCCGCCACCTCGGGCAGGCTCGTCCGCCGCGACACGAACACCGGCCTGCCGCACTGCATCGCTTCCAGCACGGGGAACCCAAACCCTTCCGTCAGCGATGGAAACAGGAATGCCTCGCAGTGCTCATAAAGCCACTGGCGGTCACCGTCCGACACCTCGCCCGGCAGGATCACACGCCCTGTCAGACCACGCCGCTCCACCTCCCGCTCCAGATAGTCACCGTAGGGCGTTGTCTTCTTGCCGGCGATCACGAGCCTGGAGTCTGGCAACTGTTCGATGAGTCCGAACAACGCATGAAAGTTTTTGTGCGGCAGGCAGTTGCCAATCGAAAGGAGAAACGGCCCTGCCGGTACAAAGGCCGGCGGTGTGCCCGACGCCACGGGCGGGGTCGATACGGCCAGCGGCACGACGTGCACCGGACGGCCGCCCAGATTGACATGCGTCGCCACGTCGTCGGCCACATACGCCGAATCAGCCACGATCGCCGCCGCCCGGTTCACCTTCCGCTGGATGTCGGCAAGCTTGCGGTCGATCTCGTCGCTGCGGGTATCGGCGGGCGATTCGTGCAGGAAGTTCAGGTCATGAATCGTGAGCACGACCGGCACCCGGTCGTCGAGAGGCAGATATTTCGACATCTGGCTGGTGACATGCCAGAGGGCGACCCGCGGAGCCGGAAGCAGTGGCCGGACGAACGGGCGGTAGAGTTGGCGAATCGCCTCTTTGTTCCAGGGCGACACGGTGATCGACTCGAAGCCACCACCTGGAAAATACCGCTGGGTGCCGTGGGGCAGCAGAAACACGGGCTGAAATCGGCCCGAAGCCACGGCCAGGAATTCCTGGCCAAGATGCAGCGAATACCGGCCCAGGCCACAGTTGATGTGGCGGAGCTTTTCGAGATCGATGACGACGCGGGGCAGGCTCATGGACGGTCGCGACCGCTATCTCCGTGGGGAAGTTCCATTCTCTCCGATGGCGGCGGCCTCTGCCCAGCCCGAAAGGTCACGGCCCTCGCTGAATGCTGTCGCGGAGATCGAGCATTGTCTGGTCGTAGTTGTCGATCCGGATCAGTCCGTAGCGGGGCATCTCCAGATCGTAGATCACCCAGATCGTCAGCGAGACGACAGCGGCAAACACCACGATATGGAGCCAGTTGAACCGCCCCTGGCCTGCCATGTCGTGACCGGCGAGCACCGCGGCGAAGATCGCGACCAGCAGCAGCAGGGCCAGAATGGCGACCGGCGTGTGGGCATTGAAAGCGGCCCGATGCCGCGTGCCGGCGTCGAACATGGCATTGAGCGCGTCGAGGAGGAGGGCTGCCGCCTGGGGATTCTGGCAGCGGGGGGCCGCTGCCACCACCTGCCGCCAGATCGAGTCCTGGGCCGTCGCGAGCCGTTTGGCGAGAACGGCATCCGGCTCGGTGTGGGCTGCCCCCGGTGTCTGCAGCAGCCGTAGGTCGAGATAGCTGCGAAACTCGTCCCTCGGCCCCTGCTGGGCATCCTTCGGCAGGAGATCGAGCCGCAGCCAGGCCGTGCCGATGGCATTGGCCTCCTCGACAATCAGGCTGCGCCGCAGGTCGAGCCGCGTGCCGGCGGAACTAAACCAGAAAGCCACGAGCAGCCCAAGCAGGCCGAGCACCGCGGCATCGACGGCGCTCGTGCCCACGGCCGAGGCGTCATCGCGGAGTCGCGACCGCCAGGCGGCGATGCGATGCCCCGCTGCTGCCGACAGGAGCATGAGGCCAAACAGCCCCAGCGGCAGGGCGATCATCGAGAGTTGGACGCCATTCATGGCTGGGCTCGTGGTGCTGCCGGTTGACCGTTCCCGGAATACGAAGTCCGGCCCGAATAGACGGACATTATAAGAGAGGCGGCGAAACGCCGTTCACCAGCCGGCCGTCGGCGACCGCTTGGAAGCCGGATGGGTTCCTGCCATAGTGGTGGCCTCCGGAATGGCGGCCGGCCTCGCCCGCTCCAGTGGCTTGTTTCACATCATCCACGCCCTTTCAGACAAAACACCCTATGAAAATCCACGAATACCAGGCCAAGGATCTGCTGAGGGCGGCCGGCGTGCCGGTGCTGGCAGGCCGCGTGGCCCGCACGCCAGAGGAGGCAGCCGCTGCATTCACTGCGCTCGGCACACCCGTCTGTGCGGTAAAGGCCCAGATCCATGCCGGCGGCCGCGGCAAGGGACAGGTTGTCGGTTCCAGCCAACGCGGCGTGGAACTGGCGAAGACCGCGGAGGATGCGGCGAGGATCGCCAAGGGGCTCCTGGGCAACACGCTCGTCACGATTCAGACCGGCCCGGAGGGGCAGGTTGTACGGCAGGTGTTCGTGGAAAGCGGCTGTGCTATCGAACGCGAGCTCTACTGTGCCGTGCTCGTCGACCGTCGCGTCGGGTCGCCTGTGCTGATCGCCAGCACGGCCGGCGGCATGGACATCGAGGAAGTGGCGGAGAAGACGCCCGAGCTGATCCTCAGCGAGCCCTTCGATCCCGATCGCGGCCTCGCCGGCTACCAGGCCAGGTTGCTGGCCGCGAAGCTCGGGCTGCCGACCTCCAGCTGGCGGCATGCCGAGTCTTTCTTCCGCAAGCTCTGCGCGGCGTTCGTGACCCTCGACGCCTCGCTGCTCGAGATCAATCCGCTGGTACTCGCCAAGGACGGCGGGCTCGTGGCCCTGGATGCGAAGATGACGTTCGACGACAACGCGCTCTTTCGCCACAAAGAATTGACAGTGCTCCGCGACGAAGCCGAAGAGGAACCGGCTGAGACGAGGGCCGCTGCGGCAGGCCTCTCGTATGTCAAGCTCAACGGCACGATCGGCTGCCTCGTCAACGGCGCCGGTCTCGCCATGAGCACGATGGACCTCGTGAAATACCATGGCGGCCAGCCGGCCAATTTCCTCGACGTGGGCGGCGGCGCTGACGTGAACCAGGTGACCGAAGCCTTTCGCATCATCCTCTCCGATCCCCACGTCAAGGCGATCCTCGTCAACATCTTCGGTGGCATCATGCGGTGCACGACGATCGCGACCGCCATCGTCGAGGCCTCGAAAACCGTCGGTTTCACTGTGCCCTTGGTCGTGCGGCTCGAGGGCACCGAGGTGGAGGAGGGGAAGAAGATCCTGGCCGCCAGCGGCACGACGATCATCACCGCTGATGGACTCACCGACGCCGCCAAGAAGGTCGTCGCAGCCGCCAACGCCGCCTAATTCCGTGTTCACGCCGGGCTCGGACATCCTGTCCGCCCCGGCTTGGCGACCGCAGGTCGCTGGTGCTCGAGCGGGCCTCCAGCCCTTACACTCAACGAACTTCCATTCTCCGCTTTCGAAAGCCTTTTATGAGCATCCTCGTCAATCGAGACACCCGCGTCATCTGCCAGGGCATCACCGGAAAAGTTGGTGAGTTTCACACCCGCGGCTGCCTCGACTACGGCACGCGGATGGTGGGCGGCGTCACGCCTGGGAAGGCGGGCGAAACAGTCGCCGGCCTGCCGGTCTTCAACACCGTCGCAGAAGCCCGCGACGCGACCGGCGCGAATGCCACGATGATCTTCGTGCCCCCGGCGTTTGCCGCCGACGCAATCCTGGAAGCGGTCGGTGCCGGAATCGAGCTGGTGATCGCCATCACCGAGGGCATTCCCGTCCTCGACATGGCCCGCGTGTTACCCGTTGTCAAGGACTCGAAAAGCCGGCTGATCGGCCCGAACTGCCCGGGGGTCATCACTCCTGGTGAGTGCAAAATCGGCATCATGCCGGGCTACATCCACATGCCCGGCCACGTCGGTGTGATGAGCCGTTCGGGCACGCTGACCTACGAGGCCGTCTGGCAGTTGACCCAACTTGGCCATGGTCAGAGCACCTGCGTGGGTCTCGGCGGCGATCCCCTCGTGGGATCGAGCTTTATCGACATCCTCACGCTGTTCGAGGCCGATCCTGACACGCATGCCATCCTGATGATGGGTGAAATCGGCGGCTCGGCCGAAGAAGAGGCCGCAGACTTCGTCAGGCAGCATGTGAGCAAGCCTGTTGCAGCCTTCATCGCTGGCCGCACCGCGCCGCCCGGCAAGAGAATGGGTCATGCCGGCGCGATTATTTCAGGGGGCAAGGGCACGGCCGAGGCGAAGCTCGCCGCCCTGAAGCACGCCGGCATCGAAATCGCTGAAAGCCCGGCCGACATGGGGCAGGCACTGGTCCGCGCGATCAAGCGGCGCTAGAAAATGGGGACGGGAGCGATTTTTCGCTGCCGATTGATTGTTGGTTCCAAGATTGCTCCACAAAAATCGCTCCCGTCCCCATTTTCTATGAACGTCAGCCTCTTCATCCCCTGCTTCGTTGATCAAATGACCCCGCAGGTGGGTCTGGCGGTGGCCCGTGTTCTGGAGCGGCTCGGCCATGTGGTCGAATTTCGCTCTGCCCAGACCTGCTGCGGCCAGCCGAGCTTCAACGCCGGCTATTGGGACGAGGCCCGAGCAGTGGCCATCCGGGCGGTCGAGGTCTTCGCGGACGCCGAGGTGGTGGTGGGGCCGAGTGGCTCCTGCGTGGCGATGATGCGGGTCTTCTATCCGGAACTCCTCGAAGGCACTCCCCACGAGACCGCTGCGCTCGATCTGGCAGCGCGGACATTTGAATTCGGTGAGTTCCTCGTCAAAAAACTGGGGGTCACTGATGTCGGTGCCCGGTTCCCGCACCGCGTCACCTACCACGACGGCTGCCATGGGCTCCGCGAACTGCGGGTCAAGGACGAGCCCAGGCAACTGCTGCGGGCAGTGCGGGACCTGGAACTGGTCGAGTGTGACGAGCCGGAAAGCTGCTGCGGCTTTGGCGGGCTGTTCAGCGTCAAGTTTCCGATGATCTCCACGGCGATGGCGGAAGTGAAGGGCGGGTCGCTCGCCCGCACCGAGTGCGACTACATCGTGTCAAGCGATCCGAGTTGCCAGTTACAACTCGACGGCTGGCTCTCGCGAAACGGCAGGAAAGCCCGCACCGTTCATCTGGCCGAGGTGCTTGCCGGCATGGTCGAGGAGCGGTAGCAGCCCGCCGGAAAAAACTCCGGCCTGGAAACTCCGGCTATTTCGGCGGCCCGCTGCCGACCGGCACGGATTCGGTTGCCGCTGGATTGGTTGCAGCTGGATCGGCTATCTGGAGGCCGCTTTCATCCTGTGGCTCGACCGCGATCACATGGCTACCCCAGGCATGCATCCGATACCGCTCGAGTAGGCCGATATCCCGCCTGCCGTTGACGTTTGTGTCGTTGACGGTCAGCCGGGGTGTGAAGGCATTGTCTTCATCTGTATCCAGATAGGGCTCGCCGTCGTCATGCTCCTTGTTGCCATTGAGATCGGCGAATGGCTCACTCCATCGCGGCGGTGGGGGAGGTGGGGGAGGTGGGGGAGTTGGGGGCTCGGGTGGGGTTTCGGGCTCACTCTTCGCCTTCTGGCCGCGGCTGACACGCTTCGGCTCTCGGCCGGAGCCTTCTTGCGCGTTGTCTGCAGCGTCCAACTCTTTTTCCGGATCACGCAGGGGCGGTGGCGGAGTCGGTTCGGGAATCGATCCTGGCTCGCCATCGAGCAGGATGGCTCGCTTGGCGTCATCGGTCTGGACGCAGCGGGCAAAGGTTCGCAGCATCTTCGTCCCCATGTCATAGCCCAGTTTCGAGCCATCGATGCGGAACGTCTCCGGGATCGGCGCGATCGAGCAGGCAATCAGCGCGGTACCGGCCACGACGATACCGGCCACCATGCCGACCAGACCGCCGCCCACCTTGTCGATCAGCGGCGCAAACCGCACCACGTCCGCCGGCACATACTCCCCGACCAGCAGTCTGATGCCCACGGCTGTGCCCACAAGCAGCAGGCCAAAAGCCGCCGCGAAGGCATGCACCTGAGGGAGTTCGAAGCTGACGAGCACCGCCGCCAGCGGCTCGGCGAAGGCCAGCGCCACCACCAACGACACGAGCGCATGCATACCGGCCAACACTGCAAGAAAGAGTCCGTTTTGAACACCGAAGGCCACCATCGCCAGCACGATTCCACCCACCAGCAGGTCGCCGAATCGTTGCAGCATGCTCGCCGCCAGAACTGTAGTCACGAGCATCAGCATGATCGCCTCGACTGCAGCGTTCTCTGGAAGAGGGCCGCACGCAGGGCCTGTGCGAAGGCCTGGCAGCAACCCCGACGAAAAACCGATCCGCACGCTACGCTCACTTGGTCACCCGCACAATCTCGTTGATGCTCGTCACTCCCGCCAGCACCTTCGCGATTCCCGCCTCCTGGAGTGTCCGCGTGCCATTCTTGCGGGCCGCGGCCCGGATGGCCTGAATCGAGGGATGTGCCACCAGGAGTTCACGAATGGCATTGTCAAACACAAGCAGTTCGTGCACTCCGGTACGACCCTTGTAGCCCGTGCCGTGGCATGCGGGGCAGCCCTTCTCCCGATAGATCGTGATTTCCTTTTCGGGAGGAACATTGAGCTTCTGCCGAAACTCGGCCGGTGCAGGATAGGGCTCCTTGCACTTGGGACAGAGGACTCGCACCAGTCGTTGGGCGAGCACGGCCGTTACCGCCGACTGGATCAGCGTGGTTTCGATGCCGATGTCGAGCAGTCGCGTCACGGTCGTGGCTGTGTCGTTGGCATGCAGCGTCGTGAAGACAAAGTGACCCGTGAGGGCCGCCTGCATCGCGATCTCGGCTGTTTCCTTGTCGCGAATCTCCCCCACCAGGATGACGTCGGGATCCTGCCGCAGCACCGACCGCAGGATCTTCGCGAACGTCAGTTCGGCGGCGGTGTTGACTGCCGTCTGCGAGATGTTCTCGAGACGGTATTCGATCGGGTCCTCGATGGTGACGATGTTGCGGGAGAGGACGTCGATCTCGCCGAGGGCCACGTAGAGGGTCGTTGTCTTGCCAGATCCGGTGGGGCCGCAGACGATCAGCATGCCGTGGGGCTGTTGGACGATTGCTTGGAGCGTCTTGAGCATCGACTCGCGCATGCCGAGCGACGCGAGCCCCCCTTGGATGACTCCGCTGTCGGAGTCGAGCAGCCGCAACGCCATCTTCTCGCCGAAATTCGTCGGGCCGGACGCGGCGCGGACGTCGAACTTTCGGCCCCCTTTGAGGAGGGCAAATGTGCCGTCCTGCGGCCGCCGTCGCTCGGCGATGTCCATGTCGGCGCAGACCTTGATGGCCGAGACAACCGCCCGGCCAGCCGATCCCTTCAGCGAGGAAACGTTTTGCAGGATGCCATCGACACGGCACCGGACGACCACTTCCTCCCCCTCCTTGGGCTCCAGATGGATGTCGGTGGCCCGCATCTCGATCGCCTTCTCAAAGATCTGCTGCACGGACTTCACCGCCCGCGACGCCTCGCGGTCGAGCCCGTCGCTCCCCTGCCCATCGACGGGCGTGCCATCTTTTTTCAGGATCACCAGTGTAATGTCGGCCTCGCGGCCGGCGGGCCCGCCGCGGTTCGCCGGCAGCCATTTTTCCACCGACTTTTCCATGCCCAATTTCTTGGCCGCAAGAAAAACCATCTTGCGAGCGAACCGACGGGTCAGCATCTGCCGCGTCGAGGGGGCCTTGCTATCGCGGTACACGACGTAGCCAAGGAACGCGGCCGGTAAAACCAGCAGAAAGAGCGGCAGCAGACCCAGGCCATACTGGTACGTCACGAAAAAGAAGACGCCGCCCGCCGCTACAAAGGGCAATGACCAGGGGAAGTCTTCGCCCAGAATCTCCTTGAAGTCGGTGTCGACCCAGACGCAGAAACTCGTCCAGGCAGCCGCCAGCAGGAGCCAGATGGCCCCCAGCCAGACCACGCGGTCGATCTCGGCCGCCGAGAGCATTCCCGTCACCTTTCCGATGGAACAAACGTCACCGCTCGGCCATGCGCTCACGCGGTTCCGGCACCCGAGCGGCACGACCCCTCAAGTATTCCACAGTTTGTACCGCCCTGCGCGGGAGAAATCCACGGAATCAGCATCGATTGTACGGCCGTTCCCGGCTCCAGGTGGCGGCGATCGGCTATAATCAAGACATGATCGTCAACGGCACGTCAGCCACGCCCGCGAGCCACCCTACCGTTTCCGGTGCGGAACTCCCCCGCCTGGCGAAGAAGCGGTTTCTGCACGATGCAGCGGAGAGTGTCCGAGACACCGACCACCGGGCGTTTATCCGCAAGGCGCTCGGCGGCTACTACGTCAGCCACAACGCGCAGAAATCCCGGTTCCGCGACTGGGAGCAGGCCCGCGACGCCGCCAGCCTGGCGAAGTGGTCGGCCGTGAACAGGCTCGACGAACTCCTGCCCCGCTTTGTCGCCAACTTCGAGGCCAACGGTGGGCAGGTGCACTGGGCGCGGGATGCGGATGAGGCCCGCACGATTGTGCTGGATCTGGTGAAGGCCGCACGGGCGAAGGCTGTCATCAAGAGCAAGTGCATGACGAGTGAGGAAATCCACCTGAATGCGGCACTCGAGGCCGATGGCTACGGCGTGGTCGAGAGCGACCTGGGCGAGTTCATCCAGCAACTGCGTGGAGAGCCCCCGTATCACTTCGTTTTTCCCTGCATGCATGTCCGCCGCGAAGAAATCAGCGATCTGTTTGGTAGGCATCTCGGCACGGCACCGACCGACAGCCCTGAGGAACTGACGATGATCGCCCGCCGCCACATGCGGGGGCTCTACATCGATGCCGACGTGGGAATCACGGGGGCCAATTTCCTCGTCGCCGAAACGGGGCAGATCTCGATCACGGAGAACGAAGGCAACGCCCGGTTGACCGCGGCACTGCCTCGCGTCCACATCGCCATCTCCGGATTCGAGAAGGTGGTTGAGCATCTCGACGACCTTGCGGTGCTGCTCCCGATGCTGGCGACGGCCGGGGCGGGCCAGCCGATGACCTGCTACAACACGCTCTACGCGGGACCACGTCAGCCCGGCGAGGCCGACGGCCCCGAGGAAATGCACCTCGTGCTCCTCGACAATGCCCGCACCGCAATCCTGGCCGATCCCGAGCAGCGGGACAGCCTCCACTGCATCCGCTGCGGCGCCTGCTTGAATGTCTGCCCGATTTTCAAGAACGTGGGCGGGTTCACCTACGGCACGACCTACCAGGGCCCGATCGGTTCGGTGATTACGCCGCACCTCCGGGGGCTGGCCGACTGGAACCACCTCTCGGGAGCCAGTTCGCTCTGCGGTGCCTGCTCGGATGCCTGCCCGGTGCGGATCGACATCCATCACCACCTCCTCCACAACCGTCGCAACGCGGCTCGAACCAGCCCGAATGCCTTGGAAAAAATAGGCCATAAACTCTTCGTGATGGTGGCCCGCCGGCCCTGGCTCTTCGCCCTCGGGGGCAAACTCTTTCGCCAGACCTTGCCACTGCTCAAGGCACTGCGGCCGCCGCTTCTCCGCGACTGGCTGGCCTCGCGTGATCTCCCGCAGGCCCCGCGGGAGAGCTTCCGACGCCAGTGGGAGCGCCGACGGCCGGAGACCAGGGTATGAACGGCGACTCGGGCGGATCGGCCCGCGAGGTGATCCTGGCGCGAATCAAGGAGGCGCTCCGGGTGCCGGCACCGCCGCCGCACGGCATCGCGGCGGCCCTCCGCTCCCAGATGGGGCTCCTGCCTGCCACTGCAGCACTCACGACCAGCGGCGCATCCGCTGCTGGAAGCGCATCCGCTGCTGGAAGCGCATCCGCTGCAACAGCCCTTCCGACCCTGACCATCGTGCCGGAGGAAGTGGCCCGGCCCTGGCTTCCCGACGGCGGGGAGACTCCGGAGGAGCAACTCCAACTGCTCGTCGAGAATCTCGGCAAGCTTCGCGCGGTTGTGCACCACGCGGTCGACCGCACGGCCGCGAGCGAATACCTGTTTACCATCGCGCGGGAGCGGGACTGGAAGCGGGTGGCCTGGCATCCCCACCCGCTCGTGGATCCTCTTCTGGGGGGGGTTCCCTGTGCGACCTACCGCGTTGATGCCTCAGACTTCGACAAGCATGCCCTCGAGTCCTGCGATGCGGGTATCACATCGTGCGAGGCGTTGGTCGCGCAGACCGGCTCGATTCTTGTCTCCAGTGCCACCTCCGGTGGACGGGCGCTGTCGATCTTGCCGCATGTCCACGTCGTCGTGGCCACACGCAACCAGATCGTGGCCACGCTCGCCGATGCCCTGCATGCCATGAAGGCTCTCCATGCGGGCCGCCTGCCGAGCATGCTCTCCTTCATCACCGGTCCCAGCCGCACCGGTGACATTGAGCGGATCCTCGTTCTCGGTGCCCATGGCCCGAAGGAACTGATCCTGATTCTGGTGGACTGACCCGATTCCGGTGGACGGGCCCGACTCCGGTGGGCTGGCCCGAGCTCCTTCCCACCAGCCGCGTCCGGTGCTTCCTGTCCGCGGCTGCCGGCAGCACCGCTACCACCAGCACCACCGGATGAATCTCGCCCCGGCTGACTTTTTCGACCGGGAAAGATCGATCATCTAGTGTGAGTTTGCCTGTCGCGCAAACCCTGGCGGTCGCGGTGAATTGCCACGTACGGCTTCGCGATCTGTTCAGAACGAGCGACGGACAACTCAACCGGGATGCTTTGCGACGGAGGTGCACCGACTGGGGGTGGCCTGCTCGTGATTCCTGGACGGCGTGTTCGCGAAACGTTTTGCCTGTTTTTGACTGTTTTACTTTCCTCTGGAGGTTCCTGTGAAGAAGCGTTTGACTTTCGGCTTCCTGCCGTGGGTGGCCGCTGCCGGCGTGTGTGTGGTCGGCGGTTTTGTCCGTGGCGAGGACGCCGCGACGAGTGTCCCGGCCGAAGGCTCCGTCCTGGTGGGCGGTGCCGATGCTGCCGCGGCCGCCCCGGCCGAAGCTGCTGTGATCAGTGATGCAGACGGCGGTGCTGCCGACGCCTGCATGAAGACGGTGAAGGTGTGGAAGATGGTTCCGGAAATCCGGGACGTGGAGAGCACGGAGTGGTCGACCGAGGTGCGCGAGCGGTCCTTCACGGTCACCAAAAAGGTGCCGCGGATCGAGGAGCGGACGCGGAACTACACCGTGATGGTGCCGGAGCAGCGCACGAAGTCGGTGGACTACACCGTCAATGTGAACGTTCCGGAGACGCGTACTGCCACGTACAACGTTTCCATCCCCTACACCGAGCAGCGCGAAGAGTCCTATAAGGTCTGCGTGCCGGTGAAAGAGGAGCGGAGCCACAGCTGGAAGGTGAACGTCCCCTACACCGAGCAGGTCGAGCAGGCCTACACGGTGATGGTGCCGGTCAAGGAGGAGCGGACGGCGACCTACAAGGTCAACGTGCCCTACACCGAGCAGCGGACGGCGACCTACAAGGTCAACGTGCCCTACACGGAGCAGATGGAGCAGTCCTACAAGGTCAGCGTGCCCTACACCGAGCAGATGACCGGCTTTCGCACGGTCACCAAGCGGGTGCCCGTCAAGAGCACCAAGACGGTGACGGTCCGTGGCGGCCACTGGGAGACCGATGTCAAGGAGATTTCGGCGAACGGCAAGTATGACGCCGCCGGCAATCCCTGCTGCCCCAAGACGGTCTGCTGCCGTCGGTGGGTGCCGAGCTGTGAGACGCGTGAGATCGAGACCACGATGTGGAAGTGCGAGTCGGAGCAGGTGCCCTTCACCTACTGCGTCAGCAAGTGCCGCACCGAGGATCGCTCGCGGACAATCTGTGTCAAGAAGTCGCGCTGCGAGGAACGGACCCGCAACTACTGCGTGACACTGTCACGCTGCGAAGAGCGGACCCGCAACTACTGTGTCACGAAGATGGTGCCGGAGACCCGCACCCGGACGATCTGCGTGAAGAAGTCTCGCTGTGAGGAGCGGTCGGCCACCTACTGCGTCACCAAGATGGTTCCGGAGTGCCGGACCCGCACGGTGTGCGTGAAGAAGTGCCGTACCGAGACCCGCACCCGCGAGTACACGGTGAACAAGTGCGTGCCCGAGACGCGGACCAAGGAAGTGTGCTACACGGTGATGGTGCCGGTCCAGAAGACCGCCACCTACTCGGTGTGTGCCAGCGACAATGTCTCGGAGACGAAGACCGAGTCGTATGTCGTCCGCGTTCCGAAGAAGGTCACCAAGCAGGTCTGCGTGCAGGTTCGCAAGTGCGTCGAGGAGCAGGTTCCGGCCGGCAACGGCGGCTCGAACGTCAACGGCGGAAGCCGCGGCGGCAAGAGCGGCCTCTTCGGCCATGGTCTGGGCTGCAAGAAGGGCTGCTAGTCTGCCCCGCCCCGGCCGGTGGCTGGGGTGACGGATGAGAAAGCAACAGCGGGCCGGGCGTGAAAACGCCCGGCCCGCCCGCTTTTGCCCTTGCCCGCCGCCGCGTCCGCTGCGACCCTCCGCCACGCCATGAGCAAGATCACGGGTGTATGGAAACGCAGAGTGCGACCGCTGCTGCTGACGGCCATCCGCCGGCATCTGGGCCTTGGCGTCGCAGCGCCCCGCACAGCCACCACCGTGCAGGCCCTGTCTGCCGCAGGCCGATGCACATGCATTCGCCTCGAACACACGTCGCGTCAGGTGCTCCCTGCCCGAACCGTGACCGGCGACACCGCCGCTGTCGAGCAGGTCAGGGCCCTGATCGACAACCCGGTCGCGCGCGAACAGTACGACCGGCTGCTGCGGGGCATGGTCATTCAGCCAGACATTGGGAGTTTCGTGGCGGTGCTGGCGACAGGCCGTGTGACCCATGATGCAGGCATCGTGACAATCGATGGCGATGACCTGGTGGAAGACGTCTCGGGCCTCGGATTTGAAAGCGACACCCCCACCAACCCGCTGCATCTGTCCCACCTGCCACGGCTCCGCCAGACGACATCGACGGTGGCGGTGCTGACCACCGGCCCTCACCATAACTTCTACCATTGGCTGATGGAGGCCCTGCCGCGGCTCGATCTCTACGAACGCTCCGGCGTATCGATCGATCGCTTCTACGCGCCGATCCGCCGGCGATTTCAGCGGGAGACCCTCGAGCTGCTCGGCATCCGCCGCGATCGGATCGTCCCGGCGGCCTGCCATGCCCACGTGGCCCCGGCGCGTCTCGTGGCCTCGTCCTTCCACGGCAACCTCTCCCGGGCCAAGACCGACTTTCTCTTCCGGCGGCTCACGGAACGCGTCGAGCCCTGGGCGGGCCCGGCCCCGCGAATATTCATCTCCCGCTCGAGCGGCACAGCCCGGTCGATCGTGAACGAGAAGGAACTGCTGCGGGCACTGCGACCGCTGGGGTTTGAGCGCTACCGTTTGGAAACGATGCCGCTGGCAGCGCAGATTGCGCTGTTTCATCGTGCGGAGTGCGTGATCGGTCCGCACGGCGCTGGGCTCACCAACCTCGTGTTCTGCCGGCCTGGTACGAAGGTCGTCGAGATCGGCACGCCCTTCCGACCCTGGGCCTGCTTTTATGAGATTGCGCACCACCGGGGGCTGGAGTACCACCTCCACATGGCGAATCCCGTACGGGTGCGGCACTTCAATCCGCAGACGGGCGTGGGTGATTCCGACCTCCGGGTCGACCCGGAGGTCGTCTGCAGCCTGGTCGAGTCCGTGCTCACGGGCGGTGCGCGACGGCCAGGGCTGGCGGCGGCCTGATGCCTTCCCGGGCGGTTTTTTTGCCGCCTGGACGCTCGTCCACGCGATGCACCCACAACCATGTCGGGCCGCCCGCTGCCACGTGGTCCAGGCAGAGCGTATGATCGGCCGACGAAGGCTATTCCCCCCGCACGGCAGCACACCGAAAGACACCGATGCACGCTAGGCCCCTAGAAACTATGCCTCTGGAAAATCAGACCATCGATCCGACCGCCCAGCGGGCCTTCGCGCTCAATCTGGACGACTCCATCTACGGCAACTTTGCCGAGATCGGAGCCGGCCAGGAAGTGGCCCGTTGGTTCTTCGCCGTGGGTGGGGCAGCCGGCACCGTTGCCAAGTCGATTTCCGCCTACGACATGACTGTCAGCGACGCCATCTACGGCAAGACCAAGCGGTATGTCTCGCGGGACCGTGTGGTGCAGATGCTCGACCATGAGTACGGGCTCATGCACGAGCGGCTGGATGGACTCCGCGGCGATCGCACACGATTTTTCGTCTTTGCCGATACCGCGGCTGCTAAATCCTTTTCAGGTGGTAACGACTGCCATAGCTGGATGGGCATGCGGTTTCAGCACGCGGTGCGGTCCAAGACAAGCGACATCCTTCTACACGTTCGGCTGCTCGACACCACCAATGCCCGGCAACAGGATGCGGTGGGAAGACTCGGGGTGAACCTCATCCATGCAGCCTTCCACCACTGGAAGTCGCCCCGCACACTCATCGAGGCCCTGCTCGACAACATCGGCCGCGATCGTCTCGAAATCGACTGGATCCACGTCAGTGGACCGGCCTTCAAGGATGTGGACAACCGGCTCCTGTGCCTGCATCTGGTACGGATCGGCTACACACCAGCCCTGTTGTTTGACACGGATGGCACGCCGCTGCTGGCCTCGGAATCGATCCGCCGCAGTCGGGTGCTCATCGAACGGGGCCGGTTTGCACCGGTGACGAGGCTGAACCTCGAGATGATGGCCCGCGGCCGCATCGCCTTTGAGTCAGACACCAGCCGCAATACTCCGAGCAGGACTGCCCCGCACCCGGCGGACCAGATTGCGGCTGGCGAACGGGGCGAGAGCCATGACGTCCATGACATCCATGAGATCATGGAAATCACCATGAACAATCTGCGGGATCGCGGCAGCGCTGAAGATGCTGATTTTCTCGCCCGCGTCGACCTGCTCTCGGCGGTCGGCAAGATGGTGCTCGTGAGTGACATCGGCGCTTTCCACAGCCTGGGGGAATACCTCGCCGAGCGGCACGTGGAACAGACGGGGCTTGTGCTTGGCGTTCCCTTACTGCGAGAGCTCTTCAACGAAAGCCACTACAAAACTCTGGACGGTGGCATCCTGGCGGCCTTCGGCCGGCTCTTCAGTCATTCCGTCAGGCTCTACGTGCATCCGACCCGCGACGTGCTCGACGGCCGGATCATCACGGCCGACACGCTGACGGTGGCGCCGCACCTCTCGCATCTGCTCGAACACCTCCGTGTCAACGGCCTGATCCGTGGCCTGATCTGTGACGAGTCGACGCTCCGCACCTACTCCAGTGATGATGTCCGGTCGCGGATCTGTTCCGGTGACCCAGCCTGGCGTGAACTCGTCGCCCCCGAGGTCGCAGCCCATATCGAACGCAACGGTTATTTCGGCGCTGCCTGCCCGCAGGCCTCCGACACAAGACCCATCATGAACCAACCATAAACCAACCATGAACCACTGGCTGATCAAGAGTGAACCCGATGTCTTTTCCATCCGGGATCTTGCCGGGGCCAAACGGCAGACAACCCACTGGGAGGGCGTTCGCAACTATCAGGCACGAAATTTCCTGCGGGCGATGGCGATGGGCGACCAGGCCCTCTACTACCATTCCAATGCCGCACCGTCGGCCGTGGCCGGCGTCGTCGAGATTGTCCGTACGGCCTATCCCGACCCGACAGCGTGGGACCCGAAGAGCGACTACCACGACCCCAGGGCGGCCCCCGACAACCCTGTCTGGGCGATGGTCGATGTGAAACTCGTGGAGATTTTTTCCCGTGAGATCCCGCTGGACGAACTCCGCACGATCCAGGCCCTCGCAGGCATGGAACTTCTGCGACGGGGCAGCCGGCTCTCCGTCCAGCCCGTCACGGCCGCCCAGTTCCGCACAATTGTAAGACTCGGTGGCACCCCTGCCCTGAAAAAACAGGGCCATCGGCCGGCCTGACCCGACGGCATACCACCGACCGCATACTATTGGAGCATGTCCTGTCACCTCGACGCCGCCGCGCCTCCCATCAGACCGCCCCGCGGAACCGCGCCGCTGCCGGCAACGCTTGACTGGATCGCGGACGACCTCGTGGCCCTGCGCGAGTTGGGACTCGAGCGTCCCCACCGGGTGCGCTCGGGACGGCAGGGGCGGGAGGTTGATCTCGACGGGCAGACACTGCTCAACTTCGGTTCCAACGACTATCTCGGCTACGCCGGCGACGTGCGCCTGACGAAGGCGGCGTCGAAGGCCGCCTGCTCCGAAGGGTTTGGCGCCGGGGCGAGCCCGCTGGTGAGCGGCCACTCCCAGGCCCACGAACGGCTGGAGCAGGCCTTGGCGGCTCTCCTCGACGTGGATGCCGCCCTCACCTTTCCCAGCGGATTCGCAGCCAATACCGCCACCATCGCAGCGCTCGTCGGTCCCGATGATTTTCTGGCCAGTGACGAACGCAACCACGCGAGCATCATCGACGGCTGCCGGCTCTCCCGCGGTCGCATCGGCATCTACCCGCACCGTGACATGGCCGCTCTCGACAGGCTCCTCTCCCAGGCCGCCGCGGCACGACGTCGGCTGATCGTCACCGACACGGTCTTCTCCATGGACGGCACGGTCGCACCGCTGGCGGACCTCTGTGCTCTGGCCAGCAAGCACGCCGCCATTCTGATGGTAGACGAGGCACATGCCACGGGTGTCTTCGGGGCCCGCGGCAGCGGTCTGGTCGAGGAGGCGGGCTGCATGGAAGGCGTGCACATCAGGGTCGGCACGCTCTCGAAGGCTCTGGCCGCGGCGGGGGGATTCGTCGCCGGCCATGCCGACATGATCCACTGGCTCAGGCATCGGGCCCGCGCGTGGATTTTTTCCACGGCCCATCCGCCCGCTGTGGCCGCCGCGGCCACCCGCGCCATCGCGTTGCTGGCCGAGGAGCCGCATCGCCGGCGCGAACTTGTCGAGCGGGCAGCCGGCCTCCGTGCGCTGCTCGCGCAGGCCGACATCGATACCGGCGACGCGACGACCCACATCGTGCCACTCGTCGTTGGCTCAGCCGCCGCGGCCGTCGCGGTCTCCGCTCGGCTGGCCGACGCCGGGCTGTTCGTGCCCGCGATCCGGCCGCCGAGCGTGCCTGAAGGGAGGAGCCTCGTGCGGGTCAGCCTCTCGTGGCATCATACGGCCGCCGATATCGAACGCCTCACGAGCACGATCCGGGCGATCCTCCACGACCGATCCACGATCTGAAGACGCCATGACCCCACAACCCGCAGCGTGGTGTGTCATCGGAGCCGGGCCGTCGGGGCTGACGGCACTGAAGAACCTGCTGGCCGCCGGCATCGCCGCGGAATGCCTCGAGCGTGAGGATGGAGTCGGCGGCAACTGGTATTTCGGCTCGGCTGCATCGCGTGTCTTCGCATCAACCCGGCTGATCAGTTCGAAGTCGCTCACGGCGTACACCGATTTTCCGATGCCCAGGGAGTGGCCGGCCTACCCCGCCCATGCCCAGTGCCTCGAATACCTTCGCCGCTACGCGGAGCACTTTGGTCTCCTGCCACACATCCGCACGCACGCGGCCGTCGAGCGGGTGGAGCCGGCCACCGGCGGTGGCTGGATCGTCCGGACGGCTGGCGGGCAACCACGACACTATGCAGGCGTCGTGATCGCCAGCGGCCACAATCGCGATCCCCGCTTCCCGGAGATTCCCGGCATCTTTTCCGGCCAACTCCTGCATGCCTGCCACTACAAGTCGCCCACGCATCCGGTTCCGCTTGCGGGCCAGCGGGTGCTGGTGATCGGCGGTGGCAACTCCGCCTGCGACATCGCGGTCGATTGTGCGGGGCAGGCTGCCGCAACAGTGCTCTCCATGCGGCGCGGCTATTATCTCGTGCCACGATTCCTCCTCGGCCGACCGGCTGACCTCCGCGGCGAGCGGCTCCTCAAGCTAGGTCTGCCCTTGTGGCTGCGGCGGCTCGTCAGTCTGAGGACGATCGATCGCGAAATCGGCCTGCCCTGGCGGCATGGCCTACCGCGGCCCGACCATCGGCTCTGGGAGACGCATCCGGTCGTGAACTCCGACCTCTGCAGGCGGATCGATTCCGGATCGGTGCGTCCGGTGGGCGACGTGGACCGTTTCGATGGCGACACGGTTGTATTCACCGATGGCCACCGCGAGGCTTTTGACGTCGTGATCTGTGCGACGGGCTACCAGATCACGATTCCGTTCATCGATCCGGTGCACCTCTGCGGTGATGCCGCAGGCTGCCCTCAGCTCTTTTTGAACCTGCTCCATCCCACCCGCGACGACATCGCGGTGGTTGGGCTGATCCAGCCCGATAGCGGCCAGTGGGGGCTCACCGATCTGCAGTCCAAGCTCGTGGCGCGGATGGCCGTCGCCGCGGACGCAGCGCCGCAAGCCGCCGCCTGGCTCTACCGGAGCCGGTGCAGGCCGCCACGGGCCGCCATGGTCCGCTACGTCGATTCACCACGGCACCGTCTGGAGGTCGAGCATTTTTCCTACGCTCGCACGCTCGGACGGATGATCACCGCCATGGACCGGCGGCTCCGTGCCGAAGCAGGCTGACATGCAAGCCAGAGCGCCCGCGGCGGGAATCGCCCAGGCTCATGCCGTCACGCTCCGCGGGCCCCCGCGAGCCACTCATCGGCCCAGGTTCGGACGCCATCGACACCCTTGCGGTGACAGAAGTCGCCGAGCGTCTCGCCCGTATGCCGCTCCGCCTTGTAGCAGGCAAGCACGGCCGTGATCTCACGCGAGAGATGTTCGAACGGCACGACGTCCTTGTATTGCGTATTGAGCCGGTCGCCGAGCAGGCGACCGCCAAGAAACATCGTGTATTTCCCGAGCGTCCGCCCGACGATGCCGATGTCGGAGTTGTAGGGCCGGGCACAGGCGTTGGGGCAGCCGGTCATGCGGAGCGTGAAGGCATCATGAGACAGGCCGAGTCTGGCCACCTCCGGCTCGAGCGAATCGATGAGTCCTGGTAGCACCCGCTCACTCTCCGCCACGGCAAGGCTGCAGGTCGGCAGTGCCACGCAGGCCATGCTCCAGCGGCGGAGCGTGGAGATCTCCTCCGAGGTCTTCACGCCGTGATCGTGGAGGATCTTCACGATCCGCTCCCGGTCGGTGATCGCCAGATCGGTGAAGAGCAGGCTCTGGTGGGGCGTGATCCGCATGCCAGGCTGGATGTCCTTGAGAATCCGCCGCAGCGCCGTCTTGAGCCGGAAGTCGCCGGTATCGTGCACGCGGCCATTCTCGACATTGAGTCCGTAGAAATACTTTCCGTCGCCCTGCTCGAACCAGCCGATGTGGTCGTCGAAGCCGTGCACGTCTGCCGGATGGCAGGGTGCGAGCGGCTTGCCAAAATATTCCTCGACCTTCTTCCGGAAGGCGTCCAGCCCCATGGTGTGGATCGTGTACTTGAGCCGGGCCGTCTTGCGGTCGGTGCGGTTGCCATAGTCTCGCTGCACCTTCACGATCGCCTCGGCGATGGGCAGCACGTCCTCCGGGGGCACAAACCCGAGCCGCTTGGCGAGTGCCGGGAAGGTCTTCGCGGCACTCGGGGTCACGCCCATGCCGCCGCCGGCGAGCACGTTGTAGCCGAGGATTTTTCCGTTCTCATGGACGACGAGGAAGCCCATGTCATTGGCATAGACGTCGGTGCAGTTGTCTTCGGGCAGGGCGAACGCCGTCTTGAACTTCCGCGGCAGGTAGGTCGGGCCATAAATGGGCTCCACGTCCTTGTCCCCCGACGTGCCGCCCGCGAGCGTCTTCTCGCCCGTGTCGGGATCGGTGAGCCAGATCTCGTAGTAGGCCCGTGTCCGCGGGGCGAGGTGCTTGGCGAGCTTGTCGAGCGTCGCCTGCATCTCGGCGCGGACGGGGTGATTGTGGATCGGGGCCGGGCAGCACATGATGTTCCGCTCGACGTCGCCGCAGGCAGCGAGCGTAGACATCTGGATGTCGTGGACCCGCTGCATGAAGGGCTTCAGATCGCCCTTCACCACGCCGTGGTGCTGGATCGCCTGCCGCGTGGTGAGCCGGATCGTGCCGTTGCCCACCTCATCGCCGAGATCGATCGCCGCAAGGAGCTGGTCGGCCGTGAGCTTGCCGCCGGGAACGCACGTGCGAATCATGAACGAAATTTCGCGTACGCTCTTGGCCCCCTCCTTGGCCTTCCGCTGCTCGCGGTCGTCCTGCTGGTAGGTGCCGTGATTCTTGAGCAGCTGGATGCTCGGCTTGCCAAATCCGGGGGCCCCGTCGACGAGTTCCTTGGCGATGTCGCCGGCCAGATAGTTGCTGGCTGTCTTGACCAGCTCGACGGCAGTGGGCTTTGCCTCCGCGGCAGTGGGCTTGGGGGCGGCGGTGGCTGTCGTGGGCGTCTCGTCTGACATGGTTTCCTGCGACTGTTTTTGGGTGCACAATCCTGAAGGGTGTCTCTAGAAGAATAGGCAATTGCCAGCCCGGGGGCGATATCGTCCCGCCCCAGCAATGACGGCAGACAAAAAAGACCGTTTCACGGCCCCTTGGGGTGGTGGCACGGTCGTGGAGAGAGACGAGTGGCCAAGACGCTTGCCGAACAACTCGCTGCCGGTGATCCGCAGGCCTTTGCCGCCCTGTACGACCGGCTCGCCGTCCGCCTGTTCAACACCGCCCGCACCATGACCGATTCCCTGCCAGACGCCGAAGACACCGTGCACGATGTGTTCGTGGAGCTGGCCCGCTCCCGAGACCGGCTCGCCCGGATCACCGACCTCGACGCCTACATCTTCACGATGCTGCGTCATGCGATCAGCCGGCGACGGCGGCGACGGGACGTCAACCGGCGGGCGATCAATACGGTCGGCAGGCAGCGTGCCGCGGCCGGCGCATTCACCACGCAGCCGACAGAGCCGCCCGACGATGCGTTGACCGCAGCAGTGGCAGGATTGCCGCCAGCCCAGCGGGAGGTGCTAGCACTCCGAATCGACGGTGGCCTCACCTTCGCGGAGATCGCGGCCGTGATTGGCACGAGCCTCAACACGGCCGCCAGCCGCTATCGCTATGCACTGGAAAAACTCCGCAACATGATCTCAGGCACGGAGACCGTTCGATGAACACGCCGTTCCATGACGACACGTCGGCCCTCGAGCAGATGCTGCATGATCGTAAGACGCAGTCACCCCCTCCGGCCCTCCGGTCGCGGGTGCTTGCCGCCGTCGACAACGTGCTCCAGAAAAAGGTGCCGGCCACCAACTATGGGAAAGCTGCGCAGCACCATCCCCCGGAATACGCAGATTTGGTGGCTGTCACCTTTTTGATAGGCACGGCCTTGTCGCTGCTGATCATCGCGATACTGTCGGGTGAAGTTGCCTCGCGCCGCATCGGCACAGCGACCGAGCGGCCGCTGCTCTCCTTCGCCCAACGGGCTGAGGCTGCCGGTATCACGCTCGAGAACGCCCTACCTTTGACCGTGCGAATGGCCGCTGGCCCGCACTACGACACCACCGCCCCACGTTCCCGAGATACACTCCGTCCGCTCGATGCATCCTCCTACCTGCAGGGAGACCTCTGATGGGCCATTTTCTCTTCTTCGTGTTCGTCGTTGCAGCATGCCTGCTCTGGTCGGCCGCACTGACGGCCGCTGCCGCGCGGACGCACCGACTGTGGCTGCGAAGGCTCCTCGCAGCCGTGGCCGTGCTTGCGCCAGTCGTTGCGCTCGTGCCATTCGTAGCATGTATGGCATTTCTCGCCTTCGGCAGGCACATGCCGACCAATTGGTTTGGCCCCACGCTCACCACGCTTCTCTCGGCGGCCATCGGCGGCATCTGCATCGCCTGGGCTGGCCTGGGGCGGTCCCACTATGCCCCGCTGCGGTTTTCATCGCAGCCGGTACCCTTGGCGGTCCACTGGCCGGTCGTCGGCCTCGCGGCGGCGTTCGTGATGGCCAAGGCGGTCTCGATCGGCACGCTCCTGATTCTCGACAATGCCGTCGCGGCACAGGCACCCTACCTGCGGCTGGAGGCAGGGCAGCTCATGCAGTCAAACATGCCGCCGGCCGTGGCCGATGTGCAGAACGCCGCGACGCTCTACCAACAGGCCATCGCGGCACTCGATGCTGATGCCATGCTCACAGAGGAGAGGTCGCCGCTGACGTCGGCGGCAACGATCGACGTGGCCAGCCCCCCCGTCGTCGATCTGCTCGCGCGTCATGCCACTACGCTCGATTTGATCCGCCGCGCAGCCGATCGCGACACCTGCCGCTTCCAGCGGGACTGGACGCGTCCATCAATCGATATGCTTTTGCCAGAGCTTCAATCGCTCCGTACCGCGGCCCGGCTGCTGGTGCTGGAGGCCCGCCGGAAGGCGATCGATGGGAACGCAGCCGAAGCCCTCCGCGACGTGGGTCGCATTCACACAATCGGCCGGCACACCGCCAGCGAACCGATCCTGATCTCACATCTGGTGGGCCTTGCCATCGATACGATGGCGCTCGAAACGCTCGTGCAGGTGCTCCCGACGCTCCGAAAGAGCGACCTCGCCGCGCTCGACTCTTCCGACATCTGCGATCTGGTGACGACCCCATCCGCCAGGGCGAGCTATTTCTACGGCGAGGAGGCCGTCGGGCTCTCCATCTTCGCCGACCTGTCGGACAGCCGACTCGGCGGGCCCACTCTCGTTGAACTGCTTGGAAATGGGCAATTCAAGCTATCCGCTCTCCGTACCCTGCCGCTCTCCCTTCTGTACCGCGTCTTCTTCCTCCCGGCCGACCTCGCGGGCTACCGGTCGATCATGCAGAAGTATCAGACGGCGGCCAGCCGATCAGAGCCCTACCCGGACACGATGAAGCACATCGACGCCATCGAGGCGGAGATACGAGACCGCCCTCCGGGCATGCTGACGTCGATGAACGTGCCGGCACTGGGGAGCGTCTTCCGCGCGCAGACCCGCAGCGTTGCCAACCACCGCGTCGCCGCGGCGCTCGTCGCCGCGACGAAGCAACGGCTCGAGACCGGCACGGTGCCCGCCACGTTGGAAGAATACACGGTCACGCTGTTGCCACCCGCATCAGGCGATCCCTTCACAGCCGACCAGCCGCTGGTCATGAAGCAGACCGACGACGCTCTCATCGTCTACTCGGTCGGCCCCGACGGCGAGGACGATGGCGGCCCGGTCGCCCCGAGGGCTGACAAGGTCGAGGGCAACGACGACATCGGCCTGCGGATGGCGCTGTGATCGGGCGTCAGATGGGCAAGTTAAAAACTCGCCCCCACGGGTGGGAGGAGGGACGGGCCTCCGCACGTTGGATGTGGCCGGTGGACTTGAATCGTGGCCGGTGGACTTGACCCGTGGCCGCGAGTTTTTAACTTGCGGAATCGGCAACCGGACAACGGACAAGTTGAAAACTTGCCGCCACGGGGGAGAGGAACACCGGCCCCTATCCCATGCTCAAGGAGCGCGGGATGACAGTTACTTCGCGGGCAGATCAAAATCGCCGGTACGATCCCGCCACATGCAGTGGATGTGGTTGGCCGGATTCCCCTCGGCATCGGGCTGCACGTTGCACAGTTCGACGACAAATGTCGGCCCCTCGACGCGGTAATAATGTCCGACGCCCGGCTTGAGACTGCCGGCCCAGGAGAACTTCACAGCTGCCCAGCCACCCTCGGCGGCTTCGATGACCTGCAGACGTTCGGCTACGACCTCTTCCGGCATCGCATCGCAATAGACGTCCACGAGTCGCTTCAGCACCGCCTGCTGCGATGCCGACAGGTCGCCAAACCCGATGCCAACGGCCGGCTCACCCGATGGCTGCGGCTCACCAGCGCCGCGGATCTCCTTCGGTGGTTCAGGCGAGACGACCGCCTTGGCTCGCTGGGCCTCGTCGAGCGAGTGCACCAGTTCGAATGCGACCGACTCCTCCGCACCCAGGACGCGGCTTCCCACCGCGGGCAGATTCGGCAGCGGCGTCTTCACCACGGCCGGATTCGCCCCCATGAACTGCGGCGTCGAGTCGACGATCCGTCCGTCCCGCACGGTGAAATTGAGCGAGAGGTGATGCCCCTCGAAGGAGATCGCCCACGGTATGTCGTCGGACGGCGTGCCGAAGATCGTGAGGAAATACCGCTTGGGATCCCGGATGTTCTTCGCCCGCGATCCCTCGAGAACCCGCAGCATTTCATCCAGTTCCATGATGGCGACCGACTTGTCGTAGCCGATCTGCGATAGGACCGATTGCAGGAGCGCAAGGGCGGCGGCCTGCTGCGGCGCGGTCATGTCGCGGAGTTGCACACCCTTCCTCACCGGCTTGGGCACAAAGTGCCAGTCGGTCCGCTTGGTATCGTCGAAGGGCTTCGAGGCCAGGGTTCGCTGGGCAGCGTCGAGCGAATTGAGCCAGGCAGTCGCCGCCCCGGCCACATCGTGAGCAACGGCCGTACGGGCTCGCGCAGCCATTGCCCGCCCGGCGAGCAGGCAGACCATGACAAGCATGACAACCACCATGAACCACGCGAATCGAAGCACGATCGAGTTCCCCTGACCTCTCTTGCTCCTGGCTGGCGTCGCTTGTTTCATGGTGCCTGCTCGTGAAGGTGACCGCGGGGATCCCGATCGTGATGCGCCTGATCGATGTGCACATGCACCCGAGGGCAGGCTTGAAAATACCGTTCCCAGGCCTCGTCTGATACCCCGGCTCCGTCGAGATAGAGATTCCAGAGGCTCGGCAACTGCTGGAGCACAGCCAGACCGTCGTCGCCGATCGGTACGTCGATCAGATGCAGCGACCGCAGCTGCGGCAGGGAGGCAACCGCCTCACAGACCTCCACCCCGGCGAGCTGCGGGCCGCCCAGGCGAAGGCTCCGCAGAGCCGCGAGCGACGCGAGTGCCCGCACACCCGCCGCGGTGCAGGCAGCCTGCGGCACGTTCAGATCACGAAGCGTGTGGCATTCCGCGAGCCACCGGAATCCCGCATCAGTCAGCGACGACTCGCGGAGGACCAGCCGCTCGAGTCCCGTGAGCGTCGCCAGGATCGCCGCCCGGCCATCATCAGCCCTCCCCTTCTCCAGCACGAGTTCGCGGAGGCCGGTGAGGCCACGGAGGGATTCCCACTCGGCATCCGTCAGCGACGCCGCGGAGACGATTCGATCGGCGTCACCCGCGCGGACGGCGGCGATCTGGTCGCCGACATCACCATGGGAGACCACGGGCGCTGCAGATTGGCGCACGCCACGTGAGCCGCTCGGGCCACAGCCAACCACCACGGCCACCATCGCCACCAGCCAGCATGCCGCGTTGCTGAACCGTTGGTGATTGAGCCTCACGGCTCCAGCACCACGGCCACCGGCAGCGAGTTGCCGAACGTCTGGAAATCCTTGAACGTCCAGACGACCTGCTTCTCCGCAGTGACCTCGATGATCTGCGGCTGCTCCGGGCCGGCGTGGCAGTTGACGATGAGCGTGTTGCCGTTTTTGAGGCGGCTCACCTGTGTCACCCAGGCCAGCACGATCCCCGGCAGGTCGTGCTGCTCGATCTTCCAGACGATCTCCTTGGCAGGCGTCACCTCGAGCACGCTGTGGCCGTTGCCGGTGCCGATGAGCGTGTTGCCGTTGGCGAGTCTGACGGCCGAATAGGCCTGGTCGCCGAAGGCCTCAGGTCCATGCCCTCCCTTCTTTGGCTTGCCGAAGAGCGGCACGTCGAACTCCCAGACGACCTTTCCTGTGGCGTCGTACTCCCGGACGACACCATCATTCTCGTGGGCCACGAGGTAGGTGCCGGCCTCGGTCTTCCGCGCGTTCCGCGTGTCGGAGTGTGCCGACCGTTCGTTCACCGTCAGCTTGACCTCGTGCCGCAGGGCGCCGTCGCGATCGACCTCGATGATCCGGGCCGGGCCCGACTCGACGATCATCGTCGTGCCGTCGGAGAGACGCTCGAAGGCGTGCACCTCGACTGTGCGGCCGGCGTTGCCATTCCGCTTCGCGTTGTAGTCCCAGATCGGCTTGCGGTGCTCATCGAGTTCGACGATCCGCGTCCAGCCTTCTGAATAGAGAATGTGGCCATCAGGCAGCAGGTGCAGATCATGGATGGCCCCACAGGGCAGCTTCCATTCGACCCGGCCGTCGGGGGCGATGGAGGCCATCGTCTTTGTCGATGAATCGGCCGCGATCACCCGGCGAGCCGCGCCCGTCTGCACGGCCGTCGGAGGCGGCTCGGCGACCGCTTGCCGAGAGAGGAGCAAGAAACCGACAAGACAGAACGTCGCGGCAAGCCGTTTCATGCGAGGACTTCCTTGATGGGTTCGACGTGCTCGACGCCGACGAGCTTCTGATCGAGTCCGCCGAAGAAATACGCCAGCCGGTTGGGGTCGAGTCCGAGCTGGTTGAGCACGGTGGCATGCAGGCTCTTCACGTGGAAACCCGGCTTGTCGCCATTGCCATGGCCGGGGCCCGGCGAGATCGCGGCCGAGCCCAGCTCATCGGTCTCCCCCACACTGATGCCCCCCTTGATGCCGCCTCCGGCCATCCACATCGTGAATCCATAGGAGTTGTGGTCGCGGCCCGTGCCCTCGGCGTATTCCGCAGTCGGCTGCCTGCCGAATTCACCGCCCCAGATCACGAGCGTTGAATCGAGCAGTCCCGACCGCTTCAAATCGGTGAGCAGGGCCGCCACCGGCTGGTCGGTGTTGCCCGCGTGGAAGTTGTGGTTTTTCTCCATGTCCGAGTGGGCATCCCAGTTGTCGTCGTTGTGGGCCCCACCCGAATAGAGCTGAATAAACCGCACGCCCCGCTCGACGAGCCGCCGCGCGAGCAGGCACCGCCGACCGAAGTCGGCTGTCCGTGGGTTTTCCAGGCCGTAGAGCTTCTTCGTCTCCTCCGTCTCGCTGGCGAGGTCAACCGCCTCCGGGGCGTGCTCCTGCATCTTCCAGGCCAGTTCGTAGGAGGCGATCCGGGCACTCAGCTCTGAGTTGTCCCCCCGGGAAAGCAGATGGGCCGTGTTGGACTCACGGAGCGCGTCGAGCATCGTCCGCTGGGCTTCCAGTGGCATGTCATCGGGTGGCGCGAGATCGAGAATCGGCGAGCCCTTGGATCGCAGGAGCGTGCCCTGGTAGGTCGCTGGCATGTAGCCGCTCGACCAGTTCTTCGCACCCGAGATCGGCCCGCCCGTGGGGTCGAGCATCACCACAAAGCCCGGCAGGTTTTCGTTGACGCTGCCGAGGCCGTAGTTCACCCACGAGCCCAGGCAGGGGGCGCCCGACTGGATTTTCCCCGAGTTCATCTGCAGCATCGCCGAGCCGTGAATCGGCGAGTCGGCCGTCATCGAGTGGATGAACGCGATGTCGTCCACATGGGTCGCGATCTGCGGAAAGAGGTCGCTCACCCACTTGCCACACTCCCCGTACTGCTTGAATTTCCACTTGGGGCCGACGACTCGCCCCTGATTCTTCTCGCCGCCACGCCCCTTTGTCTTCACCTCGATCGTCTGCCCGTCGAGGCCGTAGAGCTTCGGCTTGTAGTCGAACGTGTCGACCTGGCTCGGGCCGCCATACATGAAGAGGAAGATCACGCTCTTCGCCTTCGGCGCGAAATGCGGGAGCTTGGCAGCGAGCGGATTCGTGAACGGCATGCCCGCGGCCGACCCCGCCTGAACGGCCGCATGCCCGTGCCTCGCAAAAAATCCCTGGTCAAGCAGGCCCGACAGGGCCAGACCCGTGAACGATGCTCCCGCCTCCCAGAAGAATTCCCGCCGCGTGCGGCGGCAGAACTGCCCGCGTGACTGGTCGTGGCTGGATGGCATGGCTGGGTTCCTTGGCGGGCTTTTTGGCGGGCTTTTTCTCTCGCCGAACGGCGGGTCAATCGAGGTAGGCGAATTCGTTGAGGTTGAGCACCATCAGGCAGAAGAGCTCCATGGCCCGGCTGGGGCTGACACCGTCGGTATCGTCGAGCCTGTCGATCAGGGCGACACCCCGATCCACCTCCGCGTCGGTGGCCGGCCTTACGAGGGCAATCTCGAGCGCCCGGCGGACCTGCGACGGCACGTCGGCGGCGTCTGGTCCACCTGCCTCGCGACGAACCCGCTCGGCGAACACCCGCGCCTGCTGCTGCAGAAACTCACCGTTCATCATGCCGAGCGCCTGGGTGGGCTGCGTCGTCGTGAACCGCACTGGGCAGCTTGAGTCGGTGTCGGCCAGATCGAAGTCGGCGAGGATCGGCGTGATCAGCGAACGCTTGCTGAAGGCGTAGATGCTCCGACGGGCCTGTTCCTCCGGGCTCGAATCGCCCCAGCCCGCACCGGGCCGCGACTGCCCGGCCATCACTTCCTTGGGAATCGAGGGATAGACGCCGGGCCCGAACATCTTGGGATTAAAGGCACCGCTGGCCACATGGATCGAGTCCCGCAGCTCCTCGGCCGAAAGCCTCCGCATGTCGAAACGCCACATCGAATCATTGAGCGGATCGGTCTGCAACGCTTCCGTAGCAGGGGCTGCTGCTGCACGGTATGCCTGCGACGTGAGAATCAGCTTGTGGAGGGATTTCAGCCGCCAGTTGCTGGCCACCAGTTCCGTGGCCAGCCAATCAAGCAGTTCCGGATGGGTGGGCGGATCGCCCAGCATGCCGAAGTTACTCGAGCTCCTCACGATGCCCCGGCTGAAATGATGCTGCCAGATCCGATTCGCCATCACGCGGGCCGACAGCGGATTGTCTGGCGATACGAGCCAGCGGGCCAGCGCCGTGCGTCGGCCGGAGGTCTTCGCATCGGCCGCCGGAGTGGGGATCACCGGCTCCTTCGCCTTGAGGATCGACGGGAAAGCCGGGCCGACCTTGTTTTCCGGCTTCCTCTCCGCATGCGGATTGCCGCGGTAGAAGACGAACGTGTCGGGAGCTTCAGGCCCGCGTTCGGTCACGACCAGCGCCTTGTCGACGGGCACCTGTTCCTTCTTGAGCGTCTCGAGCGTCTTCGCTTTCGCGTCGTAGTCCTTCTTGCCATCGACGCCGAGCAGCCGCTCGCCATCGATCCGGATCGCCTCCTTGAGGTCGAAGTCTTTTCCCGTCGCCTTTCGACGTGACGGAACAGCCGAGAGCGTCCGTGCCCCGAAACCCGGCCCCGACCATGCCACGGAAAGGCCCTTGCCGTGCTGGCCCTGGAAATACTCAAGCCGTATCGGCATCCGGCCCGCCTTCAACGCCACAGTGGCCATCGTCGGTTTCCCCTCGCCGTGGATACCGTCGTATTCCGCGACGACGTCACCGCCGACCACCAGCCGCGAGCCGTCGTCGGAGTCGAGCGAGAACGTGTAGTCGCCGTCCGCCGGCACCTTGAGAAAGCCCGTGAACAGGTAGCCGAAGAAGTCGGGCCGTAGTGACGGTGCGACCGCGATGTCGAAGAGTTGGCCCGCCACGGGCCCCGTGTCCTCGGCCTTCAGGTCATCGAAGACCGGCAGGCTCGTCCACGTATCGCGATAAAACCGGAACTCAAGATCGTCGAGATCGCCACCGACGGTATCGGCCTGGTTGAGCGACTCCCACGATGCGCGGAATTGCTTCTCGATCGCGCTGACCGCCTGCTGCGCCTCGTTGCGGCGGCGGTTCAGGTCCGCGATCTTCTCCTCGTAGGCCTTCCGCTCGGCGTCGTCCTTGAAGATCGGCCGCTCGATCTGGCTGCCCGCAGAGCCCATCGGCGTAATGTTCTCGAAGAACGAGAGTAGGCTGTAATAGTCACGCTGCGGAATGGGGTCGATCTTGTGGTCGTGGCAGCGGGCACAGTTGACCGTCAGGCCGAGGAACACCTGGCCCGTGGTCGCGACAATGTCGTCGAGCCAGTCGTAGCGAAACTGCTCGCGGTCGGCCGGTTCATCGTCCCAGACTCCCAGCCGGTAATAGCCCGTCGCAATCAAGGCGTCATTCGTGGGGACGGGCAGTTCATCGCCTGCGAGCTGCTCGGTGACGAACTGATCGTAGGGCTTGTCGTCGTTGAGTGACCGGATCACGTAGTCACGATACCGCCAGGCATACGGCTTGTTACCGTCGCGCTCGAATGAGTTCGTGTCGGCATAGCGAACCAGATCGAGCCAGTGTCGGCCCCATTGCTCGCCGTAATGCGGACTGGCCAGGAGCCGATCAACCACCTTCTCCCACGCGTCGGCCGAGTCATCGGCGAGGAAGTCGCGGACATCCTGCTCCGTCGGCGGCAGGCCCGTCATGTCGTAGGTCGCCCGGCGGAGCAGGGATGTTTTGTCGGCCGGCGGAGGTGCCGCGAGCCCGCGGCGGGCCAGCCCCTCGAGAATAAAAGCATCGATCGGGTGCGCCGGCGGCTGGCTCTTATTCGTCACGGCGGGCACGGCGGGGCGCACAAGCGGTCGGAACGCCCAGTGTTCCTTCCACTCGACCCCCTCATCAATCCAGCGTCTGATCACGTCGACCTGCGGCCCGGTGAGCCGTGGGCCTTCGGGGGGCATTTGAATATCGGGATCGTCCGAGGTGATTCGCGCGAGGATTTCGCTTTCAGCCGACTGTCCCGCCACGATCGCACGGCTACCGCTGTCAAGTTCCGCAGTTGCTCCAGTCGCCTGGTCGAGCCGCAGGCCGGCTTCGTGCGTGTCAGGGCCGTGGCAGGAAAAACACCGCTTGGCGAGGAGCGGCTGGATGTCGCGGGAGAAGTCGACGGGATCGGCAGATGACTCCGCCATCGACAGCAGGCCTGTCACGACCGCTGCACATGTCAGCGTCCGAAAACCGCGGCGGAGGCGAGAGGTTGCGCGAAACATGCGATGCATATGGAAATGCCGAACAAGCTTGATACGCTCTATTCTCTTGTTACGCTCTATTCTAAGCGTCGCTTAGAAAGTGTCAAATATACTGTTTTTTCTCTGCCATGCAGCCACCAAACCGCATCGAGTCAACGCTCCTCCGCCGGATCAATGAGCGGCGACTGCTCGAGGTGATCCAGCAGCAGGGACCGTCGTCACGGGCGATGCTGACTCGTGTCTCGGGACTCACGGCCCCCACCGTCTCCAAGGCGGTCGACTCGCTGCTGAAGCGCGGCTTTGTCGAGGAACTCGATCCCCCGGAGCCGGCGCTCGGCAGGCCCGGCAGGCTCGTGCGGATGGCGGCCGACTCGGCCGCCGTGCTCGGCGTGGTCATCGATGCCCAGACCTGCTGCGTCGTGGCGGCCGGCCTCGACGGAACCGTGTCGGAGCCGCAGACGCGAAGGTTCACCACTCCCAAGGGCTACGCCGCACTCCTCGACGCCCTCGAACAACAGTGTCAGGATCTGCTCGCCGGCATCACAGGCCGCGTGCACGGCATCGGCGTGAGCGTGCCCGGGCTTGTCAACGAACGCCTCTCGGAAATCGTCTTCTCTCCAAACCTCCACCTGCTCGACAAGCGAAATCCTGCCCGTGATCTCGCGGAGCGACTGGGCCTCGAGTGCGTGCTCGTCCAAGAGACTGATGCGCTCTGCCTCAGCGAGCGGATGTACGGCGACGCCCGCGGCCTGCACGACTTCGCGATGCTCGACGTCACCACCGGCCTGGGCCTGGGCGTGATGACCGGCGGACAGGTGCTCGCCGGCCACAGCGGCATGGCCGGCGAGGTGGGCCACATCACCGTGGCCCCCGACGGCATCCGCTGCGGCTGTGGCAACCGTGGCTGCCTGGAAACACTCGCCACCGACTCGGCCCTGGTGCGAATGCTGTCAGAAAAACTAGGCCGCCCGCTGTCTCTCGACGCAGCGGCGGCAGCCATCGATACGCGGCCCGGCGACTTTCAGCATGAGCTCCGCACGGCCACGGAATACCTCGCCATCGCGATCGCCGCCGTCATCAACATCTTTAACCCCACCACGCTCTTCGTGCACGGTACCTTCCTCGTGGGCTCCGAGGAGCGGTTTGCCCGTGTGCTTGAACGCGTGAAGCAGCGGACCCTCACCGCCTCGCTGGCCGATTGCACAATCCTTGCGACACGATCGAGCAAGCGCCAGGCCGCCATCGCCGGTATCATGCATCACCTCACCAATGCCTGGGCCCCCTCTCTCCGGTAGCAGTATTGCCGATGCCACATTCGCCTTCTCCCAGCTGTTTCTCGCTCGCCGGCCGCGTGGCCCTGGTCACGGGCTCTTCCACAGGCCTCGGGAAGGCGACGGCCAGATGCCTCGGTCTCGCGGGCGCGAAGGTGGCTGTCAACTATGCCAACTCGCGATCTCGCGCCGAAGAGACGCTCGCCGAACTCCGCGCCACCGGCATGACGGCCGACATCTTTCAAGCCGATGTCACCAACGAGTCTGCAGTGGACGCGATGTTTGCGGCAATCGAGAAGTCGCTCGGGCCGGTCGACATCATCGTCGTCAACGCCACGCCGGCCCAGCCGCTCAAGCCCATCGAGGAATATGACTGGGACTTCTACCAGCAGATGCTCGACTTCTTCGTGAAGAGTCCCTACCTGTTGGCCCGCCGGGCCCTGCCCGGAATGAAACAGCGGAAGCATGGCCGGCTGATCAACATCACAAGCGAGGTCTTTCACCTCGGAGTATCTCCCTTCTCAGCCTACGTCGCAGCGAAGGGCGGCCAGACCGGCTGGTCGCGGAGCATGGCCCACGAACTCGCCCCACACGGCATCACGGTCAACATGATCGCGCCGGGCTGGATTCCTGTGGAGCGTCATAAAGACGACCCGCAGGCCGAAAAAGACGCCTATTTTTCCACGATCCCGATGGCACGCTGGGGCAAGCCCGAAGAGGTCGGCTGGGCGGCCACGTATCTGGCCAGCGACGAGGCCTCGTTCGTGACCGGCCAGACGATCGCCGTCAACGGCGGCAAGACGGTCTGGTAGGACCCTCCCCGTGGCGGCACGTTTGGAACGTGTCCGTGTCTCCTCCCCCCGTGGCGGCAAGTTTGGAACGTGTCCGTGTCTTCTCTCCCCCGTGGCGGCAAGTTTGTAACGTGTCCGTGTCTTCTCTCCCCCGTGGCGGCAAGTTTGTAACTTGTCCGTGTCTTCTCTCCCCCGTGGCGGCAAGTTTGTAACTTGTCCGTGTCCCGCTATCGATTCCACAAGTTAAAAACTCGTGGCCACGGGTCGAATCCCTTCGGTCTCGTCCTTCATGCCGAGACAGCCTCTCCTCTCTCCCCCGTGGCGGCACGTTTGGAACGTGTCCGTGTCTCCCCCACGATGTAGCCCATCCATAGGACTATCCTCATGGGAATGGCCGACGCCGTTCACGCATCGTAATACAGGCAGAACTCGTACGGGTGCGGCCGCAGCCGCATCGGGGCGATCTCCTGCTCCCGCTTGAACTTCAGCCAGGTCGCGATCACGTCCTCCGTGAAGACATCGCCCCGCAGCAGAAAGTCGCTGTCGCGTTCGAGGGCGTCGAGCGCCTCGTCGAGCGAGCCGGGCGCCTTCGGCACGTTGGCCAGTTCCTCCGGCGGCATGTCGTAGATGTCGCGGTCGAGCGGCTCCCCGGGGTTGATCTTGTTTTGGATGCCGTCGATCGCCGCCAGCAGGATTGCCGAAAAGGAGAGGTAGGGATTGCAGGTCGGGTCGGGACAGCGAAACTCGATCCGCTTCGTCTTCGGACTCGTCGAATACATCGGAATCCGACAGCTCGCGGAGCGGTTTCGCTGCGAGTAGGCGAGGTTCACCGGTGCCTCGTAGCCGGGCACCAGCCGCTTGTAGCTGTTGGTGGTGGGGTTTGTCAGCGCGAGCAGGGCAGGGGCATGGCGAAGGATTCCTCCCATGGCATGGATCGCCATCTCGGAAAGCCCAGCGTAGCCCGAGCCCGCGAAGAGCGGATGGCCGGCCTTCCACAGTGAGATGTGCGTGTGCATCCCGGAGCCGTTGTCGCCAAAGATCGGCTTAGGCATGAAGGTCGCGGTCTTGCCTGCCCGCCGGGCGACGTTCCGCACGATGTATTTGTAGAGACACATCTGGTCTGCCATCCGCACCAGTTCTTGAAACCGCATGTCGATCTCGCACTGCCCGGCCGTCGCCACCTCGTGGTGCTGGGCCTCGACGTCGATCCCGCACTGGATCATCGTCTGCATCATCTCGTTGCGGACGTCCATCAACTGATCCGACGGCGGGCAGGGGAAGTAGCCCTCCTTGTGCCGGAGCTTGTAGCCGAGGTTCGGCCCCTCGGCCCGACCCCGCGTCCATTCGGCCTCGACCGAGTCGAGATGGAAATAGCCTTCGTGGGCGTTCTGATCGAACCGCACGTCGTCGAAGACGAAGAACTCCGCCTCCGGTCCGATGAAGCAGGTGTCGGCGATGCCGGTGCTCTTCAAGTAGTTCGCCGCCTTGCGGGCCACGTTCCGCGGGTCACGGGAATAGTCCTCCCTGGTGATCGGGTCCTGCACGTTGCAGACCATCACGAGCGTGGGGATCACCGCGAACGGATCGACGAAGGCGGAATCGGGCACGGGCACGAGCAGCATGTCGCTCTCATTGATCGCCTGCCAGCCGCGGATGCTCGAGCCATCGAAGCCGAGTCCATCGTCGAACGTATCTTCCTCGAGCTTGCCGACGGGAATTGTGAAGTGCTGCCACGCGCCGAGGAAATCAGCAAACCGCAGATCGACAGCCTTGACTTCCTTCTCGCGACACATCGCGAGCACTTCACGGGGCTTCATCGGAAAACATTCCTGGGGGCGTGGAATCGTGCCAACTCACGCTCCCATCATACTCCCACCCCGGGGATTCCATGGCCGGCCCCCTTCACCTGAGCCCGTCTTCACCCGAGCCGCACGGCCCAGCCGTCGCCCACGGAGGGCTTCAACGGCTCGGCGACCGGCATGCGCTCGCACGGGAACGCCTTGGGTTGAACCGCCGGGTATGATTTAGGTGATGCCCACTCACCAACTGATTCCTGCACCGGATCTGACGCCACCCAGTATCCGTCACCTGTCGCCTGGGGACAGGATGAGGCTCTGGGCGCAGATCGTGGACGAAGGCGATCAGATGCTTCTCAGCGGTTTCCGCGCAAACACCGACTCCGATGAATTGGCACGGCAGGCCTTTCTCGCATGGCTCGACCGCCGCAACGTCGAGAACCTCGCCGCTAAGTTTCGGATGCTCACGCGGCTTCATATGGGGCAGACCGATGGCAAGTGAAGGTGTTCTCGCCACGCTCCATCAGGGCTGGAACGCCCTCAGATCGCTTGAGTCACCAATGGCACTCATCGGCGGCCTCGCACTGACCGCGTGGAACCACGCTCGCTATACGCGTGACGCGGACGTGCTGATTGCGATCGATCGCCAGCGGATTGACGAGGTCGTGCTCCGCCTGAAGCAGGCAGGCTTCCACCCAAAACATTCGCCGCCGGCTCTCATGATCGACGGACAGACGATCATTCAATTCACCTACCAGCCCGAAGATGCGCTGCTGCCGTTTCAGTTCGACGTTTTGCTCGCCGACGCTGACTTCCAGCGGGACTCACTGAATCGGGCCGTAGAGCGACGCCTGCCCGGGAGCGACCAGCCCATTCAGGTCGTCCGGCCGGATGACTTGATCATCATGAAGTTGTCAGCCGGTCGGATCATCGACCGGGCCGACGCGGCCATGCTCCTCCGCGAAAACCGGGATGAGATCGATTTCCAGCGTCTCCAGACGGCGGTTGACTCCCTTGGCCTCACGGCCGACTATCACGCGGTGTGGCGGGATGCATTCCCCGACGAGTCCGTGCCGTAGTCGAAGGTGTACTCGACGCCACATCGACGTCATACTCCCACCCTGGGGATTCCATGGCCGGCCCCCTTCACCCGAGCCAGTCTTCAACCGAGCCGCACGGCCCAGCCGTCGCCCACCGCCTCCAGCCGCAGGCGGCCGGCGAGCGTCACGCCCGCGAGGGTGAGCACGATCACCGTGGCCGAGGCCATGTCATCGGCATCACAGGTGAGCAGGTCGTAGCTGCCGGCATCGACACGCCGGGCAAACCCTCTGCCCCCCGACACCTCGCCCTCCAGGCGTTCAAGCCAGACGAGACGGTGCGGCGGCAACTCAATCGCCACCACGGTATCGCCGGCGGTGCTCGGCAGCACCATCAGCCGCCAGGTGCGGCAGGCGGTTCCCGCCTCCAATAGCAGATCAAAATGCCGCCCAGCGGGGTCGTCCGGGGCACCGACATGTTCGAGGACCGCGAAGCGTGGCATACGGTGCGATCAATACTCCTCGGTCGCGCCGGCACTGCTCGCACCGGCCACAGTCAGCGGCTTCGGCTTATGGCGGACCACGCGGCGGGTGTGTTCGTCACGGAGCCGCTCGACCGCGGCCTCCAGGCTCATCGCGCCCACGTCGCCGTCGATCCGGTCGCGGAGACTCACCGTACCCGCCGCCTCGTCCCGCGGACCGCAGACGATCATCACCGGAATCATGTCGAGCTGCGCCGTCCGCACCTTGGCGCCGAGTTTCTCGGCTGCCAGGTCGATGCCGGTGCGCAGGCCCGCCGCCTCGAAACGCGCCTGCACCTGCTTGGCATAGGCCTCGCTCTTCTCGCTAACCGGGAGCACGCGAACCTGCTCTGGTGCCAGCCACAATGGAAACGCCCCCGCGAAGTGCTCGATGAGCACGCCCACGAACCGTTCCATACTGCCCAGCGGTGCCCGGTGGATCATCACCGGCTGGTGCTTCGTGTTGTCGGAACCGATGTATTCGAGATCGAACCGCTCGGCGCTCGGCAGGTTGTAGTCGAGCTGCACGGTGCCCAGCTGCCACTCGCGGCCGAGCGAGTCGTGCACCACGAAGTCGATCTTGGGACCGTAGAAGGCGGCCTCCCCCGGCTCGGGCTCGCAGCCCGGCAGGTTCATCCGCCGCGCCACCCTTTCAATAGCTGCCTCGGCCTCGTCCCACCGAGCCGGAGAACCGACATATTTGTCACTCTTGGGATCGCGGAAGCCCAGCCGCACGCGGAAGTTTTCGAAGGCGAGGCTCTCGAGCACTTTCAGCGTGAAGTCGATACAGCCCTCCACCTCATGCTCCACCTGTTCGTGCGTGCAGAAGATGTGGGCGTCGTCTTGAGTAAAGCCGCGGACCCGCGTCATGCCGCCGAGTTCGCCCGACTGCTCGTAGCGGTAGACGGTGCCGAACTCGGCCAGGCGGAGCGGCAGCTCCTTGTAGCTCCGCGGGCGGGCCTTGTAGATCATCGTGTGATGCGGGCAGTTCATGGGCTTGAGCAGATACTGCTCGTCGTCGCTCATCACGATCGGCTTGAACTGGCTGTCTGCGTAGTAGGGATAGTGGCCGGAGATCTTGTAGAGATCGACCTTGCCGATGTGGGGCGTGTAGACCGGCTGGTAGCCCCGCGCGGCCAGTTCGTCGCGGACGAAGCTCTCGAGCACACCCCGCAGTACCGCTCCCTTCGGCATCCAGAGCACGAGTCCCGAACCGACCAAGGGGCTGGTGGTGAAAAGATCGAGCTGCTTGCCAAGCACGCGATGATCGCGGCGGCGGGCCTCTTCCAGATTGGCAAGATGCGTGTCGAGATCCGCCTGCGTGAACCAGGCGGTGCCGTAGAGCCGCTGGAGCTGGGCGTTGTTGGCGTCACCCTTCCAATAGGCGCCGGCGATGTTTGTGAGCTTGAAGGCGCCGATGCAGCCGGGGCTCGTCACATGGGGGCCGCGGCAGAGATCGACGAACTCCCCCTGTCGGTAGAACGACAGGGTCGGGTGCGCGGCCAGGCCCGTCTCGATGTGCTCCACTTTCAGCGGCTGCTTGAGATCCCGCACGATCTCCACCGCCTTCTCCCGTGGCACATCGACCCGCTCGAAGGCCTCGTCAGCGTCGATGATCTTCTTCATCTCGGCCTCGATCAGGGGCAGATCGTCGTCGGTGATCGGCCGGCCGGCCCGCATGTCGTAATAAAAACCCTCGCCGACGGTCGGCCCGAAGGCCAGTTCGACGTCGGGGAAAAGCCGCGTGACCGCCCGAGCCATGATGTGGGCCGCCGAGTGCCGCATCACAGGCAGCGCCCGCGGATCGCCGGCGGCGAGCCATTCAACCGTTGCCTCGCCCGTGGCGGGCAGCAACGCGTCGAGCCCGACGGCCTGGCCGTTCAGAAGAGCGGCGATGGGCCGCTGCTTCCGGGGGCCTTTCTTGATGGTCTCCGGGATGACCTCGACCACCCGCGCAGCCTGGGGGAAATCGGAGACGACGCCATCGGTAAAGCGAACGGTGGGCATGGTAATGAGGGACCGGGATGGGAGGGAATCTGGTGGAACCGGTTTTGGCCGGGAAAACCAGAGTATCGACGGCGCCGGGGCCGCGAGGCAAGCCCGTTCCCGGCCGGGGCTCGGTGGCCATCCGCGCCGCATCACTGCGGCATGTCAACGACGAAGAGCTGGTTGTGCACGCTGGCCCCGGATTCGCCACGCTGTGTGCTGTGGGTTTGCGGGGGCGATTGCAGGGGGGCTGCCACGCTCCGCATGAAGGCGATCCGCCGGCCGTCGGACGAGAAGACGCAGGCCTCCGGCCGGGGCAGGGCGGCGATCGTGCGGTCGGTCAACCGCGTGCTCTCGCCGTCGGCCACGTCGACCACAAACACACTGTCGTCGGCGACATACGCGATCCACCGGCCGTCGGGGCTCCAGCTGAAGTTGCTCGCCACGTGCCACGCATCGCGTGTCACCTGCACTGGCTGGCCGCCATTCGGGCTCACCGTAAAAATCTGTACGACGCCGAGATCATCCCGCATGAGAAACGCGATCTGCGAGCCGTCGGGGCTCGACCGCAGCCAGTGCCGTGGCCCGTCGATCCCCGGTTGGCTGCGGTCCGAGGTGAACGTGAGCCGTCGCTGGATCACGCCGCGTGGCGTCGATGGACGAGAGGTGGGCGTACCCGCGAGGGGCTTTTCGCCAAAGACAGCCAGTGCCGCCGGATCATCCGGCAGGTCGCAGATGAAGGCCTCACTGATGGTGCGGCCCGCGCCGCACGCCGCGTCATGCACGACGACATGCCCCTGAAACGCCACCGCATACCGCTGCCTCGTGCCGTCGGGCCGCAGGTAGCCGTGCGTGCCGATCCATGCCTCCTCGAAAGCCCTCGAGATCTCGTCGCTGCCCGGCCGCGGATCGTCGGTGAGCTGTGTGACAAGCACCGTGAACGCCGTGCCGTCATGGTTTCGCGGGTGTGTCTTCGGCACCCGCACGGGCCAATCGCACACGCTCAGGCCGATGCCGCGGAGATTTTTTTCGCGTCGCGAGTTCATGACCTCGACGGCGGGCGGCGGCCCATCCAGCACGGCATCCTCGTAGGTAAAGCTCACGAGCCTGCCGTCCGAGCTGAAGGTGTGCACATGGCTGCCGCCGCGGAGCGCACCGGCCGTGAATGGCGGCACGAGGTCGCGGGCATCGAGCCGCTGGATCACGCCGGGCTGCGTCGCTCGCACGACCACGCCCTGGCGATGTGCCGGGCCATACTGCCAGTCGGCCGTAGGATGCTCGGGGCCAAGAATGAAAATCACCCGGTCGTCCACAGGGCTCGCCGTCACAACGCCGCAGCAGGCGCCGTTACACGACTCATACAGAAGCTCGATCCGCCCCGAGTCGACCTCCACCCGTTCGATCCGCGTGCCGTTGAATATGGAACCGTCGAGACTCGACCGTGTGTCGTAGACGATCCACCGCGAGTCGGGCGACCAGACGCCTGAGTTTGTGAGCATGTGGCCGTGGGATGCGCAGGTGACTTGTCGCTCGTGCATCGTTGCAGCATCCCGCGAACCCATAGCGTGCTAAGACCAGAGTGCTAGGACCGGGCCGCGAGCACTTCTTCAAGCTTTTCGGTGACACCAAGCTCTTTGGCCCACCGCCGCATGTAGGCCTCGTCGAGGTCGCCCTGCGTGAAGAGAATATCGTGCACATCGATGAGGTCGCGCGGACGGCTTGCTATCAGCTTGAACAGGATCAGGTCCTCGGCAGTGACCAGGCTGACAGGCTGTTCTTCGACCGTACATGTCACGCGTCGAGCGATGACCTCCTGCTGAAAAGTAGTCTCCGCAAGAAACACATCCGCGTCGATGCCCTTACCGTCGAGATAGAGACGGATTTTTACGAGCGGCATGCCGCCCACTTGGTCGACCCAGCCGCCTTCAAAGGCAGTCGGAATCGAGTAGCCCAGCTCCTCAACTGCCGCGAATAGCCCGCGGAGCTGTTCGCGTGGGACAGCGAGCGTGAAGTCAACGTCGTAGGTCGGACGAGGCAAGCCGTATGCCCGAACTGCGATGCCCCCCATGATCGCATAGGGCAGCGACATCCGGTCGAACAACGCGACCAGCTCGTGGATGACGTCGGTGAGATCTTTCACGCGACTTCCCGTGGAATGGATTTCTGCAAACGGGCTAGTGCGGCGAGGATGCACTCATTGCGAAGATCGTTTTCCCGTTTGATAAGTTCAAAGCGGCGGGCAACAACATCCTTCCTCCCCTGCAGCAGGTAGGGCGTGTTGTCTCGCATCATCTCGAAGGTCAGATCGAGTCGTTCGCCGACCGTCATGCGGCGATACTGGTCGAGGGTTTCCTGGCTGAGCATGGCGGATCGACCCTTGGCTGCGGACTTCAAGGCGAATGTCGGTCCATCCACCTTGGAGGTTATTCTACTAACACCCTCGCGAAAAACGATTCACACTCCATGTTTACCCGACTTCTCAACCCCTTCGCCGCCCTTCTCGTCTGCCTCCTGGCCTGTCTGCTGGCCAATACGGCCGACGCGGCCGATGCGGCCAGCGCGGCAGACCGCCCGGCAAACGTCATCGTCATCCTGGTCGACGACCTCGGCCAGTCCGACCTCTCCTGCTACGGCAGTCGCTTCTACGAGACGCCTCACATCGACCAGCTCGCCAAGGAGGGCGTACGATTTGCCAACGGCTACTCGGCGTGCACGGTCTGCTCCCCGACCCGCGCCGCGCTCCTGACCGGCAAATACCCGGCCCGTCTACACATCACGGATTGGATCACCGGCCATGACCGACCCAATGCCAAGCTGAAGATCCCGGACTGGCAGAAGTTCCTGCCGTTCGAGGAGGTCACGCTCGCCGAGCAGTTCAAGGCTGCCGGCTACGCCACCGCCAGCATCGGCAAATGGCACCTCACGCCCGCGCTCAAACAAGGCGACGAGGCCTACTATCCCGAAAAACACGGCTTCGACGTCAACATCGGCGGCTACGCCCGCGGCCAGCCGCCGAGCTACTTCGCCCCTTTTCAGATCCCGACGCTGACCGAAGGCCCCGCCGGCGAATTCCTCACCGACCGCGAGGCCAACGAGGCCGTGAAGTTCATCACAGCCCACCAGGACAAACCCTTCTTCCTGTACCTGCCGCACTACGCCGTGCACACGCCGATCGGCGGCAAGCCCGCGGTCATCGCCAAGTACAAGGACAAGGCCGCCAGGCTGCCGGACCTGAAGCAGAAGAACGCCACCTACGCCGCCCTCGTCGAGAGCGTCGACGACGCGCTCGGCACGATCCGCGTTGCGCTTGAGGACCTCAAGCTCGCCGACCAAACGATCATCGTCTTCACGAGCGACAACGGCGGCCTGATCCTCCGTAACGGCATGGCGACCGACAACTCCCCCTTCCGCGCCGGCAAGGGTTCCGCCTACGAAGGCGGCGTCCGCGTCCCACTCATCATCCACGCCCCCGGCACGACCAAGCCCGGCCTTGTCGAAGCCACGCCGGCCATCACGGTCGACCTCTACCCGACGCTCCTCGAACTCACCGGCATAAAGCCACTTGAGTCCCTCGTCGACGGCATCAGCCTCGCCCCGCTCCTCAAGCAGGCCGCGAAGCCCGACCGCCAGGCGATCTTCTGGCACTACCCTCACTATCACCCGGGCAGCGCCACGCCTTACAGCGCCATCCGCTGCGGCGACTTCCGCCTGGTGCATTTCTACGAAGACGGCCGCAACGAGCTCTACGACCTGGCCCAGGACGTGGGCGAGACGAAGGACCTCGCCGCCGCCCAGCCCGAGCGAGTGAAGGCCCTGCACACCCGGCTCGACGCGTGGCTAGAGTCCGTCAACGCCCAGTTGCCCACGGCCAATCCGGCGCATGACGACGCGGCCGACGCCGTCCAAGGCAGGCCGAAGGCCCAGAAGTCGGCCCGCGACTAAGGTTCCGTCGCGGATTTCCTTCGCGTCAGGAGCCTTGGGCGAGGGCCGCCGCCACGGATGCCAGCGGGGTCCATGGATGCGACGTGCCCATGAACGGCCTTGGCAGACGGTGAGAAGACCTACGACGCATCGACCGAGGGTGAGGAGGAAGAAGGATTCTGAGTATCACCTCTCGGCCCGCTCGACCCGCTCAAGCACGGCCATGATCCGTCCGCTGCCCTCGCTGGTGGAGAAGTCCGAAGGCCGGGGCCGCCCCGCCTCGGCGTAGCAGATGCGTCGCGACGTTTTGCCGTTCTCGTAAATGCCGTAGCTCGTCCGGCCCGCACTGTCGCCGCTCGTAAACTCGAGATCGATCGAGTTGGGTGACGCTTCGGGATCGATCGAGCTCGTGCCTGCCGCGATCTCGTTCCCATCGACGAGCAATCGCCACCCGCCGTCGCGGCGATTTTCGGTGGTGATTTTTTTGACGTCGTCGGAACTGTTTGTCGTGCCGTTGACCTCGATCGACACCACCCGCCAGCAGCCCTCGATGAGCAGCCGGTCATGCTCCACGGTCTCCGGCGCCACGGTCTCCGGCGTTGCGGGTTCCGACTGCCCAAGGACGACGCCGATGCTCCGACGGGGTAGGAGATCGACCAGGGCATCGAGCATCATCGCCGCAGCTGCGACAGCGGCGACTCTTCCCACGCGATGCGTGCCGAGCAGTGATCTCATGGTGCAAATGGTATAGCTTTGTTTTTACGGAAAGGACAGCTTGATCACTGGCACTTCTACAATGAGCGCCCGGCTCACGACCGATGGTTTGTATGGGATAATCCATACAAGCCCGGAGCGTAAGCGATGGGACTCCCGAATCCGTGCTTCCGATCCCCCGGCTCACGCCGAGGGCTTGTATTGGGATAGCCGGCGAGCCGATTTTCCCCGACTGCAACGCCGTAAGCGGCCGACCGTGATCACGACACGTCCCTTCCCGCGTTCGCGGCACCCACGCGGCGGGTCGAGGCCCGCTCCACGATGGTCTGAGGAATCAACACCATAGTCTCGGCAGGCGTTTCGCCAACGCAGGCCGCCTTGAGCATGGCCAGCCACGGCACGATCACCAACTGCACCCTGCAGGGAAGCTGGATCGTCGGCATCCTCGTGTCACCGGAATGGTGGTGGCTCGAGTCGGGAAGCTCGACCGACCTGGTGATCTCTGGCAATTCGATCGTCGACTGCACGACGCCCGGGATCGTCGTCAACGCCCGGGGCGGCAATGGCCAGATCGCCCCGGCAGGAGCTCACCGCAACATCAGCATCGTCGACAACACCTTTACCAACGTCGCGCTTCCCTGCATTCTCTGCACCTCGATCAAGGGGCTGACGCTCAGCCACAACAGCTTTCCGGCGGGACAGGCAGCGCAGGCGACATGGGGGGCCGATATGGTGCCACCGGATCAAAAGGGGGCTCCCGTAGTGACTATCAACTGCTCGGAGGTCGAGACAAAGGCCGTAAAACAGGCTCCTTGACGAGCTGGCTGGGCTGGAATGAGCGGTAAGGGCGTCTTCGCGAATCCTGCAGGCAGCCCTTGTTTCACGCCGACCAGTATTAGGACTAGCATAAGCATGACGGGGTGACGCGAGGCCCCGGCAAACGGCAGTCGCCCTCACGCCGCAACACTCCCCGCCTCCGGCCAACCGCCATGCACCCGTTCGCTCGCCTGCAGCACCGAGGTTGTTCGCTGGCCAGAGGCCTGCTCTGGTCGGCCTGCGGGATGGTCCTCATTCCCACCGCTGCTGTGGCGACCGAGGCCACACCGCGGGATCTCGAAACGCTCTTCGAATCGCGGGTGCGGCCGCTGCTGGCCGCCAAGTGCCAGGGCTGCCATGGCGGAACGGTGGCAGAGGCGGGCCTTCGCCTCGACAGCCGCCGCTCGCTCCTGGCAGGGAGTGACACCGGACCGGTCGTTGTGCCGGGCGATGCCGCCAAGAGCAGACTACTGGCCGCCGTGCGGCATGCGGATGCGATGGCGATGCCTCCCGACGAGAAACTCTCGGCCGACGAGATCGCCGCGCTCGAGACCTGGGTAACGGCCGGCGCCCCCTGGAGCGGCCCTGGCGGTGACGGCGACGCCGCGCAGCCGGCTCCAGCCGCCTCCATGGACGAACGGCTCGCCACGTCGCTCAAGAGCCACTGGGCGTTTGCAACCCCAGAGCGGCATGCGGCCCCCGAACTGCCCGCATCGTTCCCGCCGCCACTCCGCGACGCCTGGTCGGTCTCCATCATCGACCACTTCATCGCCGCCGGACTCGACGACGCCGGCCTCACACCCACGGCGGAGGCGGCCCCCCGCGACCTGATCCGCCGGCTGTTCTACGACCTCACCGGCCTGCCGCCGTCGGCCGATGAAGCCGATGCCTTCTGCCGTGCCGCGGCGGGCAACGCTTCCACCGTCGACACGGCCTTGCGTGCGGCGGCCGACCGGCTGCTCGCCTCCCCCGCGCATGCCGAGCACTGGGCCCGCAAGTGGCTCGACCTCGCCCGCTATGCCGACACGATGGGCTATGCCTTCGACAATCAGGACCACCGGTATCCGTTCGCATGGACCTATCGCGACTGGGTCGTCGATGCGCTGCACCGCGACATGCCATACGACCGGTTCGTCACGCTCCAGCTCGCAGCCGACCGCATCGATCCGCCGGGGCCGCCCAGCGATCTGGCGGCACTCGGCTTCCTCACGGTTGGCCGCAGCTTTCTCGGCAACACACACGACATCATCGACGACCGAATCGATCTGGTGACCCGCGGCCTGCTGGGGCTCACCGTCGCCTGCGCCCGCTGCCACGACCATAAATACGAGCCGGTGACGGCCGCCGACTACTACGCGCTCCACGGCATTTTCGCCAGCTGCAGCACCCCCGAACTGCTCCCCGTCGTCGGCGACGCTCCTGCAGGCCCTGAGGCTGAGACTGGGGCCGAGGCCTTTGCCGCGAAACTCGTGGAACTCGAGGCCGCCGTCACCACCCACGAGACGGCCGTGCACAGCCGCGCGGTCCGCGAGGCCGTGGCCCATGCCGCCGACTATTTTTCCGAGACGGCGCGGCCGGCGCCGCGCACGGCCGACAATCGCCCACCGCGGCTCACCGACGGCTATGAGCTCGAACAGTTGCTGCTCGACCGGCTCACGCGGCTGCTCGACAAGTCCACGGTAGAGCATCCGATTCTCGGTGCCTGGGCCACCGCTCGCGGCAAGCCGGACGCCGAGATTCCGCCGCTCCTTGCAGCCCTTCGCTCCACGTGGGGTGAATCGCCTGGCGCTCAGGTCGTAAACCCGCTCGTGCTCCAGGAGATCGAGTCAGCACAGCCGACGACGCTCCGCCAACTGGCGGAGGTGTATGCCCGGCTCGTGGCCCGCGTCGCCCCCGAGGCCGCCGCCCAGCCGACTACCCAGCCGACCGCTCAGCCGAAAGAAGCGGCCGAATTGGCTGCGCTCCGCAAGCTGTTGGGCGTGGAGGGTTCGCCACTGGTGGTGCCTCGGGCCGAGGCGATGCGGGTGGCCACGCGGGCGGAGCAGACCGAGCTGCGACGGCGGAAAAAGGAGATCACGAAACACATGGCCGATGCCCCGGGCGGCCCGCCGCGGGCGATGGTGCTCCTCGACACGGCGAAGCCTGTCGACAGCCATGTCTTCCTCCGCGGTAATCCTGGCAGGCCAGGGGAGAAGGTGGAACGGCGGCTGCCAAAACTACTCGGCGGCACGGCCGTGGCCCGAGACTCAAGCGGCCGGCTCGATCTGGCGCGGGCCATCGTCTCGCCGATGAATCCGCTCTCTGCGCGGATGATCGTCAACTGGGCCTGGACGCACCACATGGGCCGCGGGCTCGTCGACACGCCGGGTGACCTCGGGCTTCGCGGAGAGCCTCCGGCCAATCCCCGGCTCCTCGACGACCTCGCCCGACGATTTATTGACGAGGGTCGGTGGAGCCTCCGCTGGCTCCACCGCGAGATCGTGACGAGCCACGTCTGGCGTCAGGCGAGCGGGATCCGCGAAGGCTCGTCGCAGGGGGATCCCGACAACCGGCTCTTCGGCAGGGCCAACCGCCGCCGGCTCGACTGGGAGGCATGGCGGGACAGCATGCTCATCGCCGCCGGCACACTCGACCTCGAACATCGTGGTGGCCGGGGTGTCGATCCCCTGTCGGAGACGGCGATGAACACCCGTTCGCTCTACGGCCGCCTCGACCGGCAGGATGTGCCCGGCATCCTCCGCATGTTCGACATCGCCAATCCCGATACGGCCGTGCATGTCCGGACCCGCACAACCGTGCCGCAGCAGTCGCTGGCCGTGCTCAACGCGCCGCTGGTGGTGGCGGCGGCCCGTCAGGTCGCTGCCCGCGTCGACCGCGACGTGGGCGACACATCCAACAACGACACGCGAATCGTCGCCCTCTGGCGGGCCGTGCTTGGCCGCGATCCCGGCCCTGATGAACACCAACAGACGCAGGATTGGCTGGCCGGCGAGTCGGCTGGCAGGCCGCAGCCGATGCCTACTGAAGTCTGGCAACGGCTCGCACACGCGCTCCTGGCCACCGCCGAGTTTCAATTCGTCGATTAGGGATCAGCATGCCCCACTCCGATCACCATCCGCTGCCGCTCACCCGCCGTGAGGCGCTCACCCGCACCGGGATGGGCCTGGGCTGGCTGGGGGCGGCGAGCCTCTTCTCTGGGGAGTCGGCTGCATCGGCCGGCTCGGTGGCGGCCACGTCGATGGCGGCGCGGCCCCCGCACTTCCCGGCCCGTGCCCGCGCGGTGATCCACATCTTCGCCAACGGCGGCCCGAGCCATCTCGACACGTTCGACCGCAAGGTGGCGCTCGAGCAGTATGCCGGCCGCGAGATCCCCAACAAGCTGGCCACCGAGCGACGGACCGGGGCCGCCCTGCCGTCGCCGTTTGCCTTTTCAAGGCATGGCCAGAGCGGGCTCGAGGTGAGCGACCTTTTCCCGCACGTGGCCCGCCATGCCGACCGTCTGCTCGTCGTTCGGTCGATGCATGCCGACGTTCCAAACCACGAGCCGTCTTTGATGCTGATGAACTGCGGCGACGCGCGGCTGGTCCGCCCGTCGGCTGGGGCCTGGGTGACCTACGGGCTGGGCACGGAAAACCAGAATCTCCCCGGCTTCGTGGCGATGTGCCCCGGCGGTTATCCGATCAAGGACACGGAGAACTGGCGAAGTGCCTTCCTACCGGGGGCCTTTCAAGGCACCTACATCGACACGAAAAAGACCCGCGTGGAGGATCTCGTCGAATACGTGCGGCACCCCGTGCTCGACCGCGATACGCAGCGACGGCAGTTCGACCTCACCGCAGCGCTCGACCGGCGACACCTCGAATCGCGGCAGCACGATCCGCAACTTGAGGCGCGGCTGGCCTCGATGGAACTGGCCTGGCGGATGCAGTCGGAGGCGACAGAGGCGTTTGATGTTTCGCGGGAGCCGAAGCATGTGCTCGATCGCTACGGCGACGACATCCAGGGCAGGCAGATGCTCATCGCGCGGCGGCTGGTCGAACGCGGTGTCCGCTACGTGCAGCTCTGGCACGGTCAGGGGCAGCCGTGGGATAGCCACGAGTCTCTCGAGAAGAATCACCGCCGGCTCGCCGGCGAATGCGACCGTGGGATCGGCGCGCTGCTCGACGACCTTGTCGGCCTCGGCCTGCTCGACACGACCCTGGTCTTATGGGGGGGCGAGTTCGGCAGGACCCCGACGGTCGAACTGCCGAACGCCGGCACCGGCGTGAAGGAGCCCTCCGGCCGCGACCACAACCATCATGGCTTCACGGTCTGGATGGCAGGCGGCGGCGTGAAGGCGGGGACGGTCTATGGGGCCACCGACGACCTGGGCTTCAAGGCCGTGGAGAAGCCGGTGCACGTGCACGACCTGCAGGCGACGATGCTGCATCTGCTCGGCCTCGACCACACGAAGCTGACCTACCGCCACAGCGGCCGGGATTTCCGGCTCACCGACGTGCACGGCCGCGTGATCACCGACTGGCTGGCATGATCGCAGACTGGCTGGCGTGATCGCAGAGCGGCTGGGTGGATCTCCGAGAGACTGGGCGGACTTGGGGCCGCAGGTGCTTCGCTTGACTGTCAGCCCATCGGGCGCAACACTGTAGCGGTGAGTTCGCGGGCGATTAGCTCAGTTGGTTAGAGCACTAGCTCGACAAGCTAGGGGTCATAGGTTCGAGTCCTATATCGCCCATTACTGCAATCCGAAAAGGGATCCGAGAAGGGGACGCCGCCAGTCCTGTTTTGCACGTTACGTGCTTCTCTCCCGTGGCGGCAAGTTTTTAACTTGTCCGGGATTTACGTGCTGGCGCTGCGTGCTGAAACCAGCCCGCCGGCTGCGACACCAACTGGTTCGCAGGAGGATCGCGCCGGCTTGGGATCATCCACAGCTGACGCAGATTTCATGATGAACACAACTAGCTGCGTCCCAGTAGTGTTCGGCACGACATTTGCGCCAAGGAAGCCAGCGAACCCAGGAAAGCCGGGCGGAGTTGCGCCCTGAGCTCGAAGTTGCCATAGTGTGAGCCATGGCCGCAGCTCGCCGCAAGATACGCCCTGAAGACATTCACGGCTTGAAGTATTTTAAGGCGCTGTAGGGCCTGATCGAACGGCTGCACTTCGTAGGGACTAAGCGTGACAAGGCAGGCAATCGCGACCTGCGCTGACATGAGTGTTGGGATCAGTATTGTTCGCTGATCCTTCTCTGGTTCTTCAGTCCCATCGTCGACAGCCTGCGTGGACTCAAGCATCTTGGCACCCTCGACAAGGTACGAAAGAACTTTGGCGTTGGACGTGCTTCGCTCGGCTCGCTTTCGGAGGGAGTCGCGGTCTTCGATCCGGAGCCGCTCAAAGAGATCGCGAAGGAGCTCTTTGACCAGCTGCCCGATGTGTCCGCCGGTCGCTTCGACGTCGTAGGGCAGACGTTGACGGCGGTCGATGGATCGGTGGTCGAGACGCTCGCTCGTGTGGCACGGCTCTCATGGCTTTCCAAGGCCAAGGGGGCGTCGCTGTGCGGATATCGGTTGCACACACAGTTCGAGGTGTTGCGAGGCGTGCCATCTCGCATCGACGTGACCCCTGCCAAACCCAAAGGCGAGGACGATGAACGAGCAGTCCTTACTCGCACGGTCGAACCAGACCGCATGTACATGATGGATCGTGGCTATGCACAGTTCTCGCTCTGGAATGCGATCGTCGCCAAGGAGAGCAGCTACTGCTGCCGCATCCGCGACAACTCGTCGTACGACGTCGAGCGAGCCATGGAGCTGACCGATGCCGATCGCGCGGCTGGGGTGGTCAGCGACGAGGTGGTTCTGTTCAGACGCTCACAAGTACAGATCACTCCTGATCATCCCGTACGGATCGTGACCTTGAAGGCCACCCCGCACTCGAGTCGTGGCAAGCGTGGCGGCGGAAGCACTGGGCCGAACTGCGACGGATCTTTGAGAATCGCGACCAATCGCCTTGATCTTCCGGCGGAACTCATTGGAGAGATCTATCGCCTGCGGTGGATGATCGAGACGTTCTTTCGGATTTTCAAGCAGCTGCTGGGCTGTCGCCATCTCTTGTCCACCAAGCCATATGGCGTCGCGATCCAGGTGTATTGCGGCATCATCGCCTGCCTGGTGATCATGCTGTACACAGGCCGCAAGCCCACCAAGCGGACCTTCGAGATGGTCTGCTTCTACCTCTCTGGCTGGGCAAGCGTGGACGAAATGGAGCGGCATATCGAGGCACTCCCCAAGCCGGCGTGATCCTCCTGCACGCCAAAAAGTGTCGCAGCGTTCGCTGCTGCGCTGCCGACGCCACTCTCGCCGATCTCGCCTCCCGCTCCTGACGCTGAGGAGCCGGTCGGAGGGAGCAAGTTAAAAACTCGCCCCCACAAGGAGTCCGGTGAATTCTGCGACTCACGAGCGATGGACGATTCGTCCAAGAGCCTCCCGTAGCAGAATCCGCCGGCGACGAGCATGCCGCAGCCGGCGGGCTGACCACAGCACGCCATCACCGGCACGATCTCCACGGACAAGTTAAAAACTTGCCGCCACGGTGCAGAGCACGTATCGTGCCGAACACTACTGGCTGCGTCCCCTTTTCCACGCCTAACGACCTACGGGTTCGGAACGTGGCGGTTACTCTGACACGGATTCCGCACGTTACAAACCCCTCAAGCAGAGCCTTTTCTGTAGGGAGCACAGCATGCGACCATCTCATGCGATGCGATTCTTTCCCGCCGCCGTCCTGGCGTCCGTAGCCGTCCTGACGAACTTCTTCCTGGCACCGGTCACCGGCATCGCCCAACAGCCGCCATATGACATCCGGCCGGCGGCGGAGCCGCCCTACTACCGCGTCCGCTACGAGCCGACGGCTGAGCCGGTGACATCATCAGCGACGGCACCGGCGGCGACACCAGACGTATTGATCTTCCCCGTTACATACACGGCATGGATTCCCCCACAGGCGAAGACACTCCGCGGCGTGATCGTCCACCAGCACGGGTGCGGAGAGGGCTCGTGTGCGTCCGGCCTCACCGGTGCCCATGACCTGCATTGGCAGGCGCTCGCACGAAAACATGACTGTGTGCTGCTCGCCCCCTCCTACGAGCAGCCGGAGAAAACCGATTGCCAACTCTGGTGCGATCCTCGGAACGGATCGGCAAAGACCTTTCAGCGGGCACTCGACGAGTTGGGGGCCATGTCTGGCCACCCGGAACTGGCCACAGTGCCATGGGCTCTCTGGGGCCACAGCGGCGGGGGGCACTGGGCAGGTGGCATGACGCTTCTCTCCCCAGAGCGTACGGTCGCCGTCTGGCACCGCTCAGGGGTACCGCTCTTCGAAACCGACGCCAGCCGCCCCGGTATCAAGCCGCATGTTCTGCCCGACGCGGCGGTTCGCGTGCCGATGATGTGTAATCCCGGCACCAAGGAAGGCGTGACTGTCACCGACACGAAATTCAAGGGTGTTTGGCCGGCCAATCAGGCGTTCTTTCATGCCGTCCGTGCCCGGGGCGGCCTCGTCGGGGTGGCGGTTGACCCCCTGACCAGCCACGAATGCGGCAACCAACGCTATCTCGCCATCCCCTGGCTCGACGCCTGCCTCGCCGCACGACTCCCCAAGAACCTAGGCGATTCTCTGCTGCCGATGCCCACCGAGGGCACGTGGCTGGGGCCGATCACGGGCGGCGAGGCCGTGCCCGCGAAAGAGTGCACCGCTGATCCGCTGACAATGGCGTGGTTCCCCAGCGAAGGTGTTGCGAAGTCTTGGATGCGGTACGTCGAGGACACGAACGTCATCGACACGACGCCTCCACCTGCCCCGACGAATCTCATCGTCGCAGGCAACGAACTCACGTGGGACGTCGTGGCCGACCTCGAGAGCGGACTGGCCGGCTTTGTGATCGAGCGCGACGGCACAAGAATTGCCAGGCTCCCCGAAAAACCGAAAAACCCGTTCGGTCGGCCGCTCTTCCAAAACCTGCTCTACAGCGACACGCCCGCGCAGCCGCTCGTGCCATTGCGGTTTACCGATGACACCGCCGAGCCTGGAGCACGCCACATCTACCGTGTCATCGCCGTGAACACGGTTGGGCTCGAGTCGGTGCCGAGCCAATAGGCTCCGACGGGCCAGACTGAATTCTCGCCATCCCGCAGCCCCGCTCGCCCACCCACGGCGCCAGTCGCTCGAGATCAACCGCCGCGGCCACGACCGGAAACGAGTCCCAATTGTTGGCGACGGGCCGCCATCGCCCGACGGTATTCCGCCCCTTGGGCGCGGGCCTCGGGCGAACTTGTGTCGAGACGCTGCTTGCGACGGGCATTCCGCGCTTCTTCCGTGCCGCCTCGGCTCGCTAGCCCGCCACCATCAACTGGAGGGCTGGCTGCCGCAGCCTGCGGCGAGCTACGCGGCCCTGCTCCCTGGCCACTGCCGCCTTCTTTACTGCTCTTTTGGCTACTGCTCTTTTGGCTGCTGCGCTGTTGCGAGGCCTGTCGTCGCGACTCTTCCGCCTTGATACGTCGGTCGAGTTCGTCGCGACGTTCTGTCGGCGGGAGCGCAAAATACGACTGGAGTTCGGCCTTGTCGCGGGCCCGCCCCAAACGCTCCATCTCGCCTCTGACCTGTGCGCGCACCTCAGGGGCCATGTCGCGGACTCGGCTTATGCTCTCCCGGAAGACGGATGTGTCGTATGTCAAAGGGGCCTCGTTGCGGGCAACCCTCCCCAACTGAACGATCTGCTCGTCCACCATGGCCCGAATGCCCAGCACCTCCTTCGGTGTCGTAAAGAAGCCACTCATCCACAGCCACAGGAGGATGGCGAGTGCCACAGTAAGTATGACGAGCATGACTCGCATGCCCGTCCGACCGAGGCCTGCGCGTCCCTGCCGTCCGCCCTGGGAAGAATCCCGAGCCTCCGCAAGCCTGGCAAGAAAGAGACGCTTTTCAGCAACCGTAGCTGTCACCATTCATTACTCCCATGATTCATCACTCCCATGGATCGCGCCGATTCACCGTTCCTGTGGATGCCGTGGTCACAGCGATTCCTTGATAAAGGCATCTGATAACGGTCTCTGATAATGGCCTCGGAGCACGATCTCTCTTGAACGGACAAGGCCGGAAAGAGTTTTCCGGAACACAGCCGCCCCTCATTTTCCAGCCAATGCGTGCCATTGTTCCGTCAGTTTACCCTCCACCCAGACGGTTTTTGCCTGCCCCCGAAACGTTCCTGGGCATGGCCGAGAAAGTATCCCGATGGCAGCCGCAATACCCCCCTTATTATGGTGCGCCTGGTCGCAGGATCGGGTGGAATGCCTGCCTTGCCTCTGTTTCTTGTAATTGCCTGTTCTTTTCCTATCCTATGACTTTCCAGCGAGGCAGTACTGTTTCGTTGTAACGAATGCATGAGGCTGTCATGCATGTCATGCATACAGTTCTTAAACACGTTCCCACAATGTTTCCCCCTGACAGTTTCTCCTGACTGTCTTCTGAAAGAGTAGCTCCATCCGATGGTTGACAAGAAGCCGATGACCGAGAAGAGATCGATGAAGAGCGTGAACAAGTCCGAGGAAATTCGTACGCTCGCCAAGGCCATGAAAGAGAAGGGGGAAAAGCCCCGCCCGGTCGTGATCGTCGCCACGCTCAAGAAGCAGGGCGTCGACGTCTCCTCCCCGCAGGTCAGCATGGTGCTCAAGAAAATGGGCTTCCGCCCACGGAAGCGCCGTCAGAATGGCAGTGCCTCGGCACAGGGGACTGCAGCGGCACGAAACCGCGTGCCCACACGGCGAGTCGACATCTCGATCGAGGATCTGCTCGCTGCCAAAAAGGTCGTGAAGCAACTGGGCGGCACCGATCGCGCCCTCGCGGCTATCACGGCTCTCAAGCAGTTTGAGTCCTAATGTGTCTTGAGTCCTAATGTGTCTTGAGTCCTAATGTGTCTTGAGTCCTAGCGTGTCGAATCCTGTGGTGGGATGTCGAATCCTGCGGTGGCATTGAGGCCACGCCCATGCGACCGTTCCGCATACCGCGACCGCCGCCCGGCATGCCGCCGCGCATGCGGAACTGGTATGTGCTGATCGCCACGGGCGTTTCGCTGGTCATCGCTACTGTTCCGATGTGCCCCGTGCACGACCCGCAGGGAAGGCCGCTGTGGCGGGTCGACATCGTTCATGATGGCGATACCGTGACGTGCATCGACGAGGGCAACCGACCGCAGAAAATTCGGCTCGTCGGCATCGACAGTCCGGAACTCAGCCAGCCCTTTGGCCGGGAGTCTCGGGCTGCGCTCGCCCAAAAACTCGGTGGTGGCCGCGTGCGGGTCGCGGGGGATGCGCGTGATCAGCACGGGCGACTCCTGGGCACGCTCTGGATCGGTGAGCGGAACATCAACCGAGAACTGGTCGCGGATGGCTGGGCCTGGGTCTTCGGGGGCTTCAGTCCCGATCCGGCCCTGCTCGATGCCGAGACAGTCGCCCGGGGTGGTCGTCGCGGGCTCTGGTCGGATCGCCATTCCCAGCCGCCCTCGGAGTGGCGGCGTGACCACCCCGCCCATCGGTGAGGCCTGACCAGACGCCAGAATTCGGCCTGGAAACAGTCCCGATGAGTGGCCGGTCGCCGTGACTTGGCGTGCATCCTTTCGGTGGCCGCAACCTTGGTTTAGTGTGCAGTTCATGGTAAGCCCCCGGGACATCGTCATTACAGGCATCGGAGTCGTGTCGCCCATCGGCATTGGCCGCGATGCCTTCTGGCAATCACTGGCCCGGGGCGTGAGCGGCATCCGCCCCATCGACCTCTTCGATGCCAGCGGACTCCGCACCCCCTACGGCGGCCAGATTGCCGACTTCGATCCCAAGCGGTATGTCCGGCCGCGGAAGAGCCTCAAGGTGATGAGCCGTGACATCCAGATCGGCTTCACCGCCGCAGATCTCGCCCTCACCGACGCTGCCCTGGCCGTCGGCGGCGTTGAGCCCGATCGGTTCGGTGTCGTGGTCGGCGGTGACATGATCTACGCCGACATCGAGGATCTGGAACTGATCTACCGCCGTGCCGTCCGCGACGGCCAGTTCGACTTCGGGCTGTGGTCCGAGGCGATTCTGGAGGAGTTGCACCCGCTTTGGCTGCTCAAGCACCTGCCGAACATGACCGCCTCCCATATCGCGATCGCGCACGACGCCCGCGGGCCGAACAATACGATCGTGCTCGGCGACGTGTCGAGCCTGCTGGCAATCGGTGAGGCGGCAAGCATCATCCGTCGCGGCTGGGCCGACGTGATGCTGACCGGCGGCGCAAGCTCGCGTCTTCATCCCACGGCCCTGGTGGCCCGGGGAGAGACGATGCAGTCGCGGCCGGCTGGCGACTGCCGTCGCGCCTGCCGTCCTTTCGACCGAGACCGCACGGGGATGCTCGACGGCGAGGGTGCGGCGATCTTTGTGCTGGAGTCGCGCGAACATGCCGAACGCCGTGGCGCCCGGATCCGCGGCCGTATTCTCGCCGCGGCTGCCCGCTGCGAACCACGCAGCCCACTGAAACCTCGCACCGGCTCATCCCTGCGGTTGGCGATCCGTGCCACGCTCGCCCAAGCGGGCTTGAACGCCGATCCACTCGGAGGGCACCTCGGCCACGTCAACGCTCACGGCATCGGCTCGATCGATGGCGACCGCATCGAGGCGGCGAGCATCGTCGCCGAACTCGGCAGCACCCCGGTCACGGCCCCCAAGAGCTTCTTCGGACATCTCGGCGCCGGCGGCGGGGCCGTGGAATTGGCTGCGAGCGTTTTGGGCCTCGAGGCGGGGCTCGTGCCCCAGACGCTCAACTACGAAACACCCGACCCGCTCTGCCCGGTGAACGTTGTCCACGGCGAGCCGCTGGCGGGCCGGCCCGGCACGGCCCTGGCCATCAACGTCTGCTCGATGGGGCAGGCGGCAGCGGTGCTCGTGGCGGCGGAGTAAAGGCCGTTGCGTGTCCCCTAGCTGGTTCCAACAGCTGGTTCCCCTACCAGGAACCCTCGAGTCCCATCGAGAGTCCGTTGTAAAAGACCTGACCGCCACCGTCGATCGAGTTGGGCCTGACGTTGTCGAGATTGAACTGCCGCGTCGCGGTGGCAATGCCGGCCACCCAGAGGAAGTCATACCCGACCTGTACCGTTAAATTCGGCGTCAACTGCAGGCCCCCCAGGATCGTGAGATCACCAAGGAATCCCGGGCCGATCTGATCGGCGACCTGCCGCCAGGCAAAGCCGCCGCGGGCGACCGCCTCTGCCGGTGGTGGCGGGGGCAGGACATTCACTCCGGCCGCCGCCTGCTGGTTGGCCGCAAAGCTGATCGCAGGTGTCACCCGGCCGCGGAGACCCCAAAAATAAAACTCATTTTGGCTGATCAATTCGCCCCCCAGATTCAAGCCCCAGAGCCAGTTCTGTGTTTCGATCGTGTAGTTGCCGCTGAATTGGTCGGGCGACACGTTCCTGCGACTGCTGGCAAATGTGAAGGCCTCATTGATGTTCGCCACCCTCGTGCCGATCAGGATCGAAGGCAGCCAGCCCCGTTCCGCATGCCGCGACCAGCCGCCGCTGGGCGACATGATCAGTTGGTCTCGGCCCAGCCGGCGGTCGAGCTTGTAGTTCAGCTCCATGCTGTTGAAGTTGGAGCTGATCGTGGAATCGTAGGTCTGTGCGAAGGTAAACCCCGGTAACCCCGGCAGGATGGTACCAGCCAGAGGCGTTACCAGAAACGATTGTGGCATGGCGTTGTAACTATCGCGAACGAAGAAGCTCAGGCCACCGTAATAGGTGAATTCAACCGACTGATCACGATCGAGATGATCGCGGCCGAGATGTTCACCGATGGTCAGCCTGGCTCCGGGCACGAGATCCCACGGCACGCCCGTGGTCACGAATGTGCCGGCGAGGTTCGGTCGCAGCGAAGGATTCGGCAGGCCTACGACCGTTGGGTCATAACCCATCACGCGCCGGTAATTTCTGCTGCGGCTCATCGCGAGCACTTCAGCCGACCCATACCATTCTCCACTGGAAAACCACTTGCCCGAGCTTGACTCAAAGGGCATCTCCTCGAGTGTGAATTCATCCACCCGCAGACCATCGGCGGCACGGGCCGAGACATCGTCGAGGAACTCCGGGCTGACCGACTCACGAGCAAACACCTCTTCCGGCTTATCCAGCAGCGGCGTGTCCGCGGCCGCTGCTTCGGCACGTGGTTCGGCAAGTGGTTCGGCCGGTGTTTCAGATGGTGAATCATTCGGTGACTCCTCGTCCGGGAGCACCAGTTCGGGCGCCAGTTCGGGCGCCAGGTCAGCACTCGCTTCGAGAAGCGGGCTCTCTCGAGCCTGCTGACGCTGCTGGGGCAGGGAGGCGTCCTCCTCCGCGGGCCTGGCCACCGCACCCCCGGCCAGGCACAGCCCCACCAGCAGCAGGATTCCCACCCTGCCGGGCCTGACATGCACAGAACAATGGCTCGCGGTGCTGATCACGGTCCGGGTCTATCCTCGAGCGGGGCTATCCTAAAACGGGTCTGGCCAGGCTCAACGGCGAGGCCGGACAATCGTCATAACCGTTTCAGTCCATCGTCAGGTTCCAAGTCTCTTCAACACTCAATTTCAACGTTTTCATCGCCGTCTTGCCTATGTTTCCCATCTTGCTGGATTGCTGCCCCGCTGGATGGTCAGCGGGCATGCTGGCGATGCTGCCGGCCTGCCGAGCCTCATCCCCCGCATAACCGGTCGAGATTCAGGCCGGCTTGAGTCTGCCCGGGTGGGCATTCGATGACATGGAGCCGGGCAGGCGTGCCGGGCCTTGGAGGAGTCGGATGCGGGTCAAGCGACATCACGTGCTGCTGGGCGGACTGCTGCTATTTTTTGCTGGCGTGCAGTTTCGTCTCGTGGAGTCGTTCACGCTCAGCGAGCGTTCGAGCCATTTCATCTCCGCCCAACTCGGCGACAAGGGTGGACTGCAGTCGATGACGCTCTGGCAAAATACGCCCTCGAGAAAGGTCGTGAAGCCGCCCCGCTGGCTGGGACTGGCGCTGATGTCGGTGGGCTCGGTGCTGACGCTGAAGAGCCTGTCGATGAAAAACGCCGGGGCATGACCCCCGCCAACGAGCCTACGTCAACGATCCTACGCCACGACGTCCCGGATGACGTGCCCGTAGACATCCGTCAGTCGCATGTCGCGGCCGCTGAAGCGATACGTGAGCTGCGTGTGGTCGATACCCATCAGATGGAGCATCGTCGCATGCAGGTCGTGGATCATGAACTTTTTCTCCACGACCCGGTAGCCGAAGTCGTCTGTCGCACCCGTGATCGTGCCCCCCTTCACACCACCGCCGGCCAGCCAGATTGAAAAGGCCTGCGGATTGTGGTCGCGGCCATCCGACCCTTGCGCAAACGGCGTCCGCCCAAACTCACCGCTCCACACCACGAGCGTGGAGTCGAGCATGCCGCGGTCTTTGAGGTCCCGAATGAGCGCCGCGATCGGCTGATCGACGGCCCGGGCATTATTGGCGTGGCCTTCCCGCAGTTTCTGGTGCTGATCCCAGCGGTCGGCATTGATCGACGGGCAGGTGAGCTCCACGAACCGCACTCCCCGCTCCACCATCCTCCGGGCCAGCAGGCACTCGGTTCCGAAAACCTGCGTCGGCTTGTATTCGGCCTCCAGGCCGTAGGCCCGTTTTGTTTCGGCCGATTCGCCCGCGAGATCGAGCAGGTCTGGCACCTCAGTCTGCATCCGATAGGCCAGTTCCTGGTTGGCAATGGCGCTTTCCAGCGCGTCGGGCGGACTGCCACCGGCCGCCAATCGCTCCGCGAAGCCACGGTCAAGACGGCGGGCGAGGTCGAGCTTCGCAAGCTGGTGGGCCACCGACTTTTCCGCCGGCCTGACGTTCGCCAGCCCGACGGCATTTGGCTTGATGATCGATCCCTGGTAGGTCGCCGGCAGAAAGCCGTTGGTGAAGTTGTCGAGGCCGCCGGGCGGGATCAGACCGCCGTTGACCACCATGTAGCCGGGCAGTTCGTCGTTGACGCTGCCGAGGCCGTAGGTCGTCCACGCCCCCATGCTCGGCCGGCCCTGCAGGCCGGAGCCGGTGTGGAGAAAGTAGTTGGCGTTCGTATGCTCCGGAAACTCACTTGTCATCGAGCGGATGATCGCGAGCTCATCGACGACGGAGCCCATGTGCGGAAACAGATCGCTCACCGGAATGCCGCTCTGGCCGTACGGCTGGAACTGCCATGGGCTCGGCAGCACCGTGCCCACGTTGTTGAACTGCGTGGCATCGACCTTGAAGAGCGTGTGGGGATCCTTGCCGGCATGCAAAGCGAGCATCGGCTTCGGATCGAAGCTGTCGACCTGCGACACGCCCCCGTCCATGTAGAGGAAGATCACACTGGTAGCCTTCGCCGGATGGTGCAACACGAGCGGGCCGGCGGTTGCGGCCCCCCGCGCGGCATCGCGGGCCAGAAGCGCCGCCGCCACGGCACCGAAGCCACAGCCACTCCTGTGGAGCATCTCCCGGCGTGAAAGAGCCGCAGGCCCGAACCGGCCGCAGTGGTGGCGAAAGTCGTTTATGGTGTTCATGTTGTTCATTTTGCTCATGTCTTTCATGGCAAGAAGATGAACTCCTTGGTGTTGATCAGGGCGTGGGCGAGGTCGGCCCAGGTCGCCTCGTGCCGGGGCTGTGCAGCGAATGCCACCCCGTGATGCCCGGCCTGCATAGCGAGAAACGCGAGGGCCGCGTTCCGTTCTTCCACGGTCGGCAACCGCCCAAAGGCCTCCCGATACATGGTGTCGATGCGACTCTCGGCTGGAATCGTGTCGTCACGAAGAACCCGTTTCGCCCACACCGCAGCCTGCTCGGTCACGAATGGATCGTTCATGAGCGTGAGCGCCTGCGCGGGCACGTTGGTCACGCTCCGGCGACCCATCGCCTGGAAAGGCACCGGCATGTCGAAAGCCAGCAGGAAACTCGGCAGGAAGTTGCGACGGATGCGGGTGTAGATGCTGCGGCGGCCGTCGCCGTCGAGCGGCCCGCTCTTCGGCTTGCCGCGGCCGTCGTGGAACGGCGTGATGAACACCTCGATGCTCGGACCGCCCAGCGTGCGGTCGAGCCGGCCAGAGACAGCAAGAATCTTGTCCCGCACCGCCTCGCCCTCCAGTCGCCGCAGCGGTGCATGGTGGAAGAGCAGATTGAGCGGATCCTGCTCCACGGCACGGCTATTCCGGGCACTTGCCATCCGCCACGTGCTGCTCGTCACGATTTCCTTCACCAGCCGCTTGATGCTCCAGCCCTCTTCGCGGAACCGTACGGCAAGCATGTCGAGAAGCCCCTGTGCCGCCTGGTCGGCGGCCGCCTCGCCGAGCTTCCCGAAATTATCGGTGGTGGCCACCAGCCCGCGGCCGAAGAGGTGATGCCAGATTCGATTGACGATCACGCGGCTGGTGAGTGGGTTTGCCGGATCGAGGACACGGTCAGCCAATTGGCGGCGGCCCGACGAATGCTTCGGCCATGAGGGCTGGCCGGCGCCATCGATCGCCTCGAGGAACCGTCGGGGCGAGAGTTCACCCCGGCGGGCCGCAGACCCCTTCAGGAGCACGTATTGGTCGATGCCGTTGCCGTCGAGGATGGCCGGTGCCGTGGCCGACTCAAGCTTCACGTCGGCCAAGATCGCATCCCGGACCGTGGCCAGTGCGATCGCCTCATCCACGGCCCGCTTGGCGGCGGGGCTCTTCCAGTCGAATCCCGGATCGGCAAGGCGGCTATTGATCAACGCGGGTGGCGACGGATCGCTCCGCCGTGGCTGCTCGAGGCTGGCCACCGTTTCGGCCACCGACACGGCGCCCGCGACCGCCGCATATTCCACATGGACAATGCGGCCGCTCTCCCAGGTGAGATCCCTCCGCAGATCCTGCCGGATCCATTGCCACTGACCGTCCGTGTTGGCCTTCGTGAGATGCGAGCCATAGATCGGCCCACCCTGAAGCAAAAGATGGCCGTCGACAACGACGAAGATCTGCACGTGGCCGCGGACGCGGTGCCAGATCACGCCGTCCTTGATCAGCACCTTGGGAGTCCGCAGCACGCGGCCAGCCCGATCGACATTGCCCAGCGGCGGTGTATCCCGTTCGCCCGTCGATCGCGTGGCCGACCAGAGAGCGTCGCTCCGGGCATGGCCGAGCGGCTCGACCCGCAGCTCACGGGGCAGCCCCTCCACCTCCGCCAAGAGCACCGGCTCCCCTGGCGGAACGGTGGCCCGCCCCCAGGCGGCGGCATCGGCGATGATGGGCGTGGAGTGTTCACCGCGGGTGTAGTCGGCGATCACAGTCTCGCCGGAAGCCGGCGGGCTGTCGGCAGACGCGGTCTGGCCCTGTTCTTGTTCTTGTTCTTGTTCTTGTTCTTGTTCTTGTTCTTGTTCTTGTTCTTGGTCTTGTTCTTGGCGCAGGCGCAGCCTGTCGTCGGCGGGACCGAGCGCGGCTGTGATCAGTGGCAGAAGCCGGTCGCGGGCGTCCCTGTCGGCGGCATCGAGCCTCCGGGCCACCTCCCGGTTGGCCTCGAGCGTTTCGAAGGGCACCTGCCGGTAGCTGCTCGACATGAGCATGCCGGTGAGGGCGTAGTAGTCTTCGTTGGAGATGGCGTCGAACTTATGGTCGTGGCAGCGGGCGCATCCCAGGGCCAGCCCGAGAAAAGCCTTGCCGAACGTGTCGATGCAGTTGTCCATCCGATCGGCCTCGTCCTGCGCGATGTCGACCGGTCCATGCACAGCCTCACCCAGAAACCAGAACCCCGTGCCAACGACCGACCGGTTTGCGCCGGAGCGTGGGTCGATCCGCGGCCGCTCGACAAGGTCGCCGGCGATCTGCTCGCGGACAAACTGGTCGTAGGGCAGATCGTCGTTGAATGCCTGCACGACCCAATCGCGGTACTGCCAGGCGTTGGGGATCGGGTAGTCAAACTCGTGCCCCCGCGCCTCGCCGTAGCGGGCCACGTCGAGCCAGTGCCGGGCGAAGCGTTCGCCGTAGTGGGGCGAGGCGAGCAACTCGTCGACATAGCGGTCGAAGGCTGTCGTGTCTGGATCGTGAGCGATCCGCTCGACAGCAGCGGCATCGGCAGGCAGGCCCGTGAGAACCTCCGCCGCCCGCCGCACGAGCACTTCGCGGGATGCTTCAGCCGCCGGCTCGAGCCCGGCCGCTTCAAGCCGCGAGAGCACGAAGCGGTCGATATCACTCCTGCACCAGTCGGTATTTTTGACCGCAGGCAAGGCCGCGACGCGGGGCGGATGCCAGCACCAGTGATCGGCCTTCCGCTTCGCGATGTCGAAGGCCTCGACGCCTGACTTCGCGGTGCCGGCTGGCCGGCCGTCGTCCGGCCACGGCAGCCCGCGACGGACCCACTCTTCGATGGTCTGGATTGCCGCCGTCGGTAGTTTCCCGTCCGGCGGCATCTGGAGGTCGCCGTCGTAGCGGACCACCTTTACCAGCAGGCTCTCATCGGGCCTGCCGGCGACGGCCACACCCTCGGCCGAAAGAAAATCGGCCCGGGAATCGAACGAGAGGCCCCCCTCCGGATCGCCGGCCTCGTTGGAATGGCATTCGGCGCAGTGCTGGACGAGGAGCGGCCGCACCTTCGACTCGAAGAATTCGCTGTCTTCCGCACGGCCCAGACCGGCCTCACGGACGCCCGGCAGGGCTTCTGCCCGAAGCCCGTCGGCCGCGACATGGATCCCGGTCAGAGCGGCCGGCAAGACCGCCGCCCACAGCCAGGCTGGCGAAACGTGAAAGCGACGGCTTGCGAACGGGCTTGCGATCATCATGGCCCCATCTCCGATCACCTCGGACACACCAATCTGATTGTAGTTCGACCGCACGTCGCAGTGGAGCTGCCGGAAAGGCCACCGGGCCCAAAAGACTGGCTTTCCCGTGAACGACAAGAATTCATCGCAGCGGCGGCCACGGCACCGCCGCCCCATCGACTGCCACCACGTGGAAATGGTGGACATTCGGCACGTTCGCCTGCCACTTCCAGACGATCTTCTTGTCGGGCGACACCTCCACCAGCCGTACGCCGTCCTTGCCGATCCGGTAGCTGGCGATCATCGTGTTGCCGCCGGGCAGCCGCTGGACGCCACAGGCATCGTTGATGGCGGCATCGACCTCCGCGGCCTCGATCTCCCATCGCGGCTTCCCATCCGTGCCATATTCGACCACGCGGTTGCCGTTGGTCAGGCCCGCGAGGATGCCGCCATCGGCCAGGGCGATCGCCGTGAATGGCCAGCTGTTGACATTCGCGTTACCGGGCACGTGCGTGTCGATCCGCGACAGTTCCTTACCTGCCGCGTCGTAGCGGACGATCGCGAAGTCGAGCAGGTGAGGTACGAGGTAGGTGCCGTCGGCCTGCTTCCTGGCCATCCGTGACTGCATGTGGGCGTTCTTTTTCTGGCAGACGAGCGGGAACTCGACCTTCACGGCTCCGTCGGCGGCGATCTCCAACAGCCTCGGATTCGGCCCGGCCTCGGTCAGCACGTAGGTTCCCTCCGGCGTTTTCTGGATGCTGTTCACCTCGTCTTGGGTGCCGTCATACCGCCACACGATCTCGTCTGCCGCGCCGTCGCGTCCGCGCCTGATCTCGACGGCCGCTCCCTTCGGCGTGCTTCCGCCCTTTGCCAACGCCAGGAGCACATTGCCGTCGGGAAGCAGCCAGCCCTCGCGGGTGCCGACGGGCCATGACCACTCGACCGTGCCCTGCGGATGATCGGGCCCGATCTCGACGAGGGCTGTCCGGCCGCCACACACGAGAATCCGCCGCGATGCCCCTGTTCCATCGGCTGCCTGACTACCGCCCGGCAGGCTTGTGGTCACGCCCAGGATCAACATCCACACGAAAGACATGACGGGTCGCGAAACAGATCCGGCGGGATGGCATTGCATGGGTCGGTTCCTTTTCAACAAGCATAGACGCGAAAGTAGCATGGCGGCCGCACCGTCGGTTACGCGTTGCTGCCGAAACCGTTACCGAAATCAGCACACCCAGCGGATACGAGGGGGGCAGTGGCGTTGAAAAGGGGCTTTGTCAACTCCCGGACAAGTTAAAAACTTGCCGCCACGAATGAGAGGGACGGTGAGCCGGGATCGGCTGAAGCTCGACGAGCGTTGGAATTTCGCCCCCATCAGGTCGGCACCACCAATACGCCCCACGGCGACAGTCCCCGCGAAGGAGACTTCTGCCGGCTCGGCGGGGAGAATGGATCGTGGTAGCAAGGGGCTTCGTCAACTCCCGGACAAGTTAAAAACTTGCCGCCACGAATGATGGGGACGGCGAGCCGGGATCGGCTGAAGCTCGACGAGCGTTGGAATTTCGCCCCCATCAGGTCGGCACCACCAATACGCCCCACGGCGAAAGTCCCCGCGAAGGAGACTTCTGCCGGCCCGGCGGCACAGGCGGCGTTATGGGCGTTACGATAGGGCCGCCATGATTGCTCGCCAGTCACGTAATCGGATCGTCCATGCAACGACGGCACACGATGCGGCCCGTGGGCCCGGCCGGCGTGTGGCCCTGCTCGTTGAAACCTCGAAGGCGTTCGGCCGCGGCGTGCTGCGGGGAGTGAGCCGATGGCTCCGCGAACATGAGCCCTGGAGCCTCTATGCCGACGAGCGGGGGTTTGAGGAGGGGGTGCCGCCGGGATTGGAGACCTGGTTGGTTGACGGCGTGATCTCCCGTGTTCCCCGCGATCGACTGCCGGCGGCGTGGCAGCAGGGCGAGGTGCCGCTTGTCTCACTTCGATGGGAAGAGGGCAGTGGGCCGTCGCCGGGCATCCATGCCGACGAGGCGGCAATCGCGCGGGCCGCCGCCGACCACCTGCTCGACCAGGGATTCAATCAGCTTGCCTACTGTGGTGTCCGCACTCGCTGGTCACGGCTTCGCGAGGAAGCCTTCGCAGAACATGCCGTTGCCCGCGGTGCCAGCGTGCATGTCTTCGACTCGCCCAAGGCCAGCCGGGTGGGCATGTGCGTCGACGACGTGCCTGCCATCGCCCGCTGGATCGAATCACTGCCGAGGCCGGTGGGCATCATGGCGGCCTACGACGTTCGGGCGCTGGAGGTGCTCGACGCCGTGCGGTCACTCGGGCTCGAGTGCCCCGATGACGTGGCGGTGATCGGTGTCGATGATGACGAGGTGCTCTGTGATCTGGCGTCCCCAAACCTTACGAGCGTGAATCAAAACCTGGAGTGCATCGGCTACGAGGCGGCGCGTCTGCTCACCGCCCGCATGAATGGCGAGCCTGTCACGACCGAGAGCGTGTTCGTGCCGCCGCTCGGTGTGATCGTCCGCCGCAGCACCGATATTCTGTCGCTCGACGACCCTGACGTGCGGCTGGCCCTGCGGCTGATCCGCTCGAAGGCCTGCGACGGCCTGACTGCCGAGCAGGTGGCGGGGGTCACGAGCCTCTCGCGGCGGTCGCTCGAGAAGCAGTTCACGAAGGCGTTTGGCCGCTCGCTCCACGACGAGATCATCCGCACCAAAATGCTCGCCGCCCGCCGGCTGCTGGCCGATACCGATCTCAAGCTGGCGGCGATCGCCGCACGGTGCAGCTTCGCCCATGCAGCGCAGCTGTGCACCGTGTTCAAGAAGACCTTCGGCCTCACCCCCACCGAGCACCGGCGCCGTTGCCGGCCCTGGAACCTACCCTCTCCCTGAAACATGCGCTCTCTCATGCATCATCCTTTGCAGCAGGCCCCCGGCACCGATCACCCCTTAACAGACCCCGGCGCGATCTACCGCTACCGCGAATCGCTGACTGCCGTCGACGCGCTCACCGTGGCGATCGTCCATCTCGATCTCTTCTCTGCGCTCGCCGACCACCCAGCCGACCTGCCCTCCATCTGCCGGATGTTCTCAATCCACCCGCGGCCCACCGACACGCTCTGCACACTGCTGGTTGCCAACGGCCTGCTCCATCGCGACGCCGATGGCGTTTTCAGCGTTTCCGACACCGCGCAGGAGTTTCTCGTGGCCGGTGGGCCTTTCGACGCCCGCCCCTACTACGCGAGTATCACCGACAAACCGGGCGTCGCCGACTTCCTCACGGTGCTGCGGACCGACCGCCCAGCCAACTGGCCGGGTGAGGCAGGGGAGGCGGACTGGCATGCCGCCATGCGGACGACCGCCTTCGCGGAATCGTTCACCGCAGCCATGGACTGCCGCGGTCGCGTGCTCGGACCGGCCCTCGCCGCCGCGCTGGCAGGCACAGCCCCGGGCCGACTGCTCGATATCGGCGGCGGATCGGGCGTGTATGCGATCTCCGTGGCCGCCGCGTTTCCATCGGCCCGGGCGACGGTATTGGAGGCGTCGCCCGTAGACATGATCACGAGACGGACGATCGCCACGGCGGGGCTGGCAGGCCGAATTGATGTCGTCACATCCGACATGTTCGCCGATCCATGGCCCATGGATCACGACACGCATCTCTTTTCGAACGTCCTGCACGACTGGAACGAGACCGACTGCCGGCGACTGCTCGGAAACAGTGCCGCATCGCTGCCCATCGGTGGCCGAGTACTTATTCACGACGCCCTGCTCGACGACGACAAGTCGGGCCCGCTGTGGGCGGCCGAGTATTCCGTGCTGTTGACGACGGTGACCCAGGGGCGTCTTTACTCCACCGCGGAAATCGGCGGCTGGTTTGCCGATCTGGGGCTGAAGATCGTGGCCCATAAGCCGACGGCCCTCGGCCGCAGCGTGCTCACGGCCGTCCGACGCTGAAACGTTTGCACGGGGCGAACACGACTGCCGGAATTCCCTGTTTTGGTCAGGACAGCCGGACAGTGTGGCCGCGCGTTTTCTGTCCCCCGTGGCCGTCGTAGTTTTCTGTCCCCCGTGGCCGTCGTAGTTTTCTGTCCCCCGTGGCCGTCGTAGTTTTCTGTCCCCCGTGGCCGCGAGTTTTTAACTTGCGGAGTCACTAGCAGGGGCTCGGACAAGTTGAAAACTTGCCGCCACGAGGGAATGCGTTAACTCTCGGACACGTTGAAAACTTGCCGCCACGGGGGAGGGCGGCTCAGAAACGCCAGCCGACGCCGGTATCGACAAAGTAGCCTGCCGCGTCGCGGGTGAGACCCCAGCCCATGCGGCAGCCAATCTCAAACGACGGCGTCAGCATGAAGTGGGTGCCGGGGCCGGCAAACGGCTGCACCGTGTTGTCGGCCAGACCCTCCGTCCAACTGCTGAACCATTCGGCATGGACCTCCCAGCGGTCAGTCATCGGGATCCGCAACACGGCCGACGGCATCCAGCGATCGAACCAGCCCTCTTCGCTTTCAGCGTAGGCGTACCGAATCGCGGTATCGAACCTCCACTCCGCGGGCAACTCCCAGCCGAATGCGTAGGTGGCCGCCGGTTCTGTCCCTTGGAGGTCGCCGACGACGGGCGTGAAGGCCTCCACCGTGGCCACACTCCGCGGAATCCAGCCTGCCTGATCGGTGACGCGGAGCTTGAAACCGTAGAGCAGATTGGCCTCCTCGCCACCGGCCTCCTCCTTCGGCTGTTCACCGACTTCAACGGCCGCAACGACGCTCCCCCCGGGGTTCAGTTCGTAATTGCACCCGAGCCGCCATTCGAACCGTTCGCTCGCACCGATCCGCACGAGGAGTTCGGGATAGCTGTTCGTGGCCGGCATACCGCGATTGTCGATCCACACGTACGACGCCTCGGTAAGAACGGTGCCCACCTTGGCGGTCGTGGTCGCGGGCGTGAATGCGTCGCGATCGGTGTTGAGTTCCTGAAACTCCGCGGCGACGAGCGGCGTGAGGCAGGCAATCCACGCAGCCGCAATGACCGCAATGACCGCAGCCGGCCTTCGGAACGTCGTCGTGTGCTTTGCCCAGACAGTCATGGCTCTGCATGGTTTCGACTCAACTCCGCCGCGGCGTGCAGTCTGCCGGGCAGAAATCGTCGGCAAAAGTCGACGGAGCCGACGGCCCTGCGAAGCTGGGGGGAAGCAGGTGAAGCTGGGGGGATCAGGCCGCTTCCACGCCCGGGCTCTCGCCGAAGTAATACTTCTTGGCATCGGGGTTGGAGAGCACCTCTTGTGCGGACCCATGGCAGAGCACCTTGCCCGCACGGACGACATAGCTGCGGTCGGTGATCGCGAGTGTTTCCCGCTCGCGGTGGTCGGTGATCAGAATCGAGATGCCGCTGTCGCGAAGGCCGGTGATGATCTTCTGGATCGAATGGATCGTGACCGGATCGATGCCGGTGAACGGCTCGTCGAGCAGGATGATCCGTGGCTCGGTCACCAGGCAGCGGGCGATCTCGAGCCGCCGCTTCTCACCCCCCGAGATGTAGTGTGATTTCGACTTACGGATCCGAGTGATATCGAACTGCTCCAGCAAGAGTTCGCAACGCTTGCGACGTTCTCCGTACGGCATGCCGACGAGCTCCATGATCGCCAGCAGATTCTGCTCGACGGTGAGCTTGCGGAACACGCTCTGCTCCTGCGCGAGGTAGCCCATGCCACCGTCCCGCGACCGCTTGAACATCGGCCAGTGCGTGATCTCCTCGTCGTCGAGGAGCACGCTCCCCGCATCGGGCATGACCAGACCGCAGGTCATGCGGAAGCTCGTCGTCTTGCCGGCGCCGTTGGGACCCAGCAGGCCCACGATCTCCCCCGCCTCGACGTGGAAATCGACGCCATCGACCACGCGGCGGCGGCCGTAGGACTTCACGAGGCCCGAGACGGACAACAGGGGCATCTGGATCCTCCTTGATCGACGATACAATGAGCCGGCCCAGCCGGCCTTACCGCACGAACCGCATCCTCCCGAAGTTCGGCCACGAGGGCAATCGCAACTCAGAGCCGCCAATTTTCACCGGCACGCTCCAACTGGCCGGAACCGCATGGGGCCAAAAAATGGCCATGGCCTTGCCGATCAGCAGGTCGCGGTCGACGTGATGGCACTCCAGCCAGAGCCGGCCATCCTTGCTGGCGGCCGAGTTGTCGCCGAGCACGAAGAACTGGTCCGCCTCGAGGGCAAACTCCAGCCGGTCCTCCTCCAGGATCTCACCCGGCCGCGCTCCGACATCGATCGCGCCGATGTAATAGGTGTCGCGGAGGACCCTCAGGTTCTTCACGAGGACAAACGCGCCCGCTGCGGTGATGCCCACCGGCGACAGATCGCTCGATTCCTCCGAGCCGGGCTCGACTGCGACGACGGTGGGCCGGTTGAGCGGCACCTCCTCGAGCGAACGCGTCCAGGCCGTCGGTTTGTCGAACTGGATGCGACGCCCGTCGACAAAGAGCGAGAGTGCGTCATCGACGTTGGCAAAGAGGATCTTCCAGGAGCCCCGCCCGCGGACCGGCGTGCGGCCCCACGCGGCGGACTCGCCCCCTTGGCCGCCGGCCAGCATGAGCGTGCACTCCCCGCTGGCGAGGTCGATCTCGCAGCGATGCGATTCGCCCCCTTCCACGAGGTCGAGCGACAGAGTGCCGCCAGCCCGACCGTCGGTTTCACAGACCATTTCGAGGGCGAGATCCCCCACCCAGTGCGGCCGCGTGGCGATGGCGTTGTAGGGCTGGAAGTCGTCGATGAGCGTGGGCTTTGCCCGGCCAGCAAGCGACTCACCCTTCCGCACATCCTCCCACTCCTCGGCTGAGGGGAAGAAGTGGCGATACCGAAGGGTGGCGGGTGACTTGCCAGACATGCTGAACGAGCGGCCCTCATCGGCACTGGTCCACCCTGCGTCTGGCCCACCACGGTTCGGCGGCGACCAGTCGCTCCAGCAGAGCGGCCAGCCGGCCGTGTGGAGTTCGGCCGAGACGTAGCGGCTGTCGTGGACGCACTGCAGCATCGCCCGCATCGTGTCAGACGGCTTGCGGGCAATCTCAGCCGCGCCATCGTCCCGGCTGGTCCAGATGTCACCGCCCGCGATCGACACCGTCTCACCCGGCAGGCCGACAAGACGCTTGATGTAGTTGGTCTTCGCCTCCTCTGGATACTTGAAGACGACCACGTCCCACCGCTTGGGCGTCGAGAGATCGTAGGCGAACTTGTCGACAAGGATCCGATCGCCGCTGTACGACGGATACCGCGGGTCATATCGCAACTGGCCACCGGAGCCCTGCACCAACCGCGAGACGAACCCGCAGTTGGGGCACTTGGCCGCCGGCACCATCTTGGCAGCCAGCCGCGAACGGATCTGTCCGATCGGACCACGGTCGCTTTCGAGCAGTTCGAGACGGCGGCGCTGGGTGTCCCGTTCCTGAAGCCCGGAACCGTTGCCGTTGCCGCCCGTCTTGAGGCTGGCGAGTTCCCGCTCCAGCCGCGCCGCCTCCGTCCGCAGGCTCTGCGACTGGTCGTCCTCCTCGGCGCTGCAGCCGACACGGAAGTCGCGGCCGCACGATTCACAGACCAGATCCTTGTGACGGCCCATGAGGGTCGGGGCCATGGAGCCGGTCGGAATCACAAAGGCCTCCGCCTCGAAGGCCCGAAAGAGGAGCGCGAGCGTGAACGCGATCACGACCGATTCGACCGTCTCCCGGCCGAAGCTGAGAGGACTCTTGACGGTGTCGCCCGGTCGGGGCGGGGCAGGTGTACCGTTCGCGGGGGCAGTTGGCGTGGCCCGTGGGGCAGACGCATCGCGGACGGGCTGGCTGGGAAGGCGGCGCATGGTGGCTCCAATCGATGACGAGGCCAGACCGCCCTAGTGTAGACGGAAACGGGTGAATCCCCCATTCCTTTTGGCACGGCTTGTGCCGCCCCATGGGAGGGGGTCGGGGCTTGTGAGACGACGGTGAGAAGAGCGGGTGGTGGTGGGAAGGCTTCAGTCAACTTTCGGACACGTTAAAAACTTGCCGCCACGAAAAAGAAGGACGGCGAGCCGGGATCGGCTGAAGCTCGACAAAGCGTTGGAATTTCGCCCCCATCAGGTCGGCACCACCAATACACCCCACGGCGAAAGTCCCCGCGAAGGAGACTTCTGCCGGCCCGGCGGCGCTCGCGAAACGACTGTGGGAGGGGCTACGTCAACTCTCGGACAAGTTAAAAACTTGCCGCCACGAGGAGGCGGGGCTCGTGAGACGACGGTAGAGAGGGGCTGCGTCAACTCTCGGACAAGTTAAAAACTTGCCGCCACGAAAAAGAAAAAGAGGGACGGCGAGCCGGGATCGGCTGAAGCTCGACAAAGCGTTGGAATTTCGCCCCCCATCAGGTCGGCACTACCAATACACCCCACGGCGAAAGTCCCCGCGAAGGAGACTTCTGCCGGCCCGGCGGCGCTCGCGAGACGACTGCGGGAGGGGCTGCGTCAACTCTCGGACAAGTTAAAAACTTGCCGCCACGAGGAGGCGGGGAGAATGGACGGTGGTGAGAGGGGCTACGTCCGCTTCCGGACAAGTTCAAAACTTGCCGCCACGAAAGAGGCCACACAGGTCGGGCCAATCGGGCAGAATACCGGCATGCCCCGCTTCACACACCTCCGCCACAAGCCACCGGAAACGCCCGCGACTGAGCGTGAACTGATCGTCGCCTGCCCGCCGATGCGGAGCCACGTGAACCTTTCGCATATCGTCCGCACCTGCGGCTGCTTCGGCATTCGCAGGGTGATCGCCTGCGGTGCGGCCAGGCTCCACGAGAAAATCGCGCGGGACGGCGCCGAATCGGTCGTGCTTGAGATCCACCGCAGCCTGCCACCGGTGCTCGACCGACTGCGCGGCGAGGGCTTCGAGATCGTGGGGCTCGAGCAGACGACGCACTCCGAATGCCTGTTCGGATTTCCATTTCAGACCCGCACCGTGCTCGTGGTCGGCAACGAACGGACGGGCCTCGACGACGACGTGCTGACGCGGCTCGACCGAGTCGCGGAGATTCCGATGTATGGTCTGCCCCACAGCCTCAACGCCGCCACGTCGGCGTCGATCGCGATCTATGAGTTCTGTCGGTGGGCGGAACGCCCACGCGAGCCACCGAGCAAGGCACCCGCATGACGCTGCTCATCGGCACCGACGAGGCGGGCTACGGCCCGAACCTTGGCCCACTGATGGTCGCGGCGACGGTCTGGCGGATCGAGGCCGGCATGGAGGATGCCGAGCCGGTGCTGGGCCGAGCTCTCGCGGAGGTCGAGGGGTTGGTGGCCGCGCACGCCGGCACGCGATCACCACTCTGGGCCGATTCCAAGCAGATCTATCGTGCGGGCGCCGGGTTCGACATGCTCGAGCGGGGCGTTCTGCTGGGACTGCTGCTGTCTGCGGGCGACATTCCCGACACCTGGGCGACGCTGCACGACTCCCTCGGACCGATCTCACCACGCGGCGGCTGCCGCGGGGAGTGGCAGGGATTGACGTCGCTACGACTGCCCTGCGATGTGGACGCCGACCGGTGCGCAGTTCTGGGGGCGACCGTCCGCGATACGCTGACCCGGCATGGTGTGGCAGTCGTGCGGGTCGCCTGCCGCGGCATCTACCCCGACGAGTTCAACACGCTCCTGCATGGCGGCCTCAATAAATCCGACATTCTCTCTGCCGCCACGCTCGATCTGGCGGCCTCCCTGCGGGCCGACAGGCCAGACACCCCAGCGCTCGTCTGGTGCGACCGGCATGGTGGTCGCAAACGCTACGGCGGCCTCGTGGCAAGTCACTTCGACACGCCGCTTGTGCAGCCTCTCGAAGAGACGCCCGTGCGGTCGGCCTACCTGGTGCCTGCTGGCGGCGAACCCCGGTCGGCGGCATGCCGGATCGAGTTTTGCGTTGGCGGTGAGTCGCGGGCCCCTGTGGCACTGGCGAGCATGACAGCGAAATACGTCCGTGAACTCTCAATGCTGGCTTTTAATGCGTTCTGGGCCGAACGGGTGCCCGGCCTGCTGCCCACGGCGGGCTACCCGACCGACGCCCTTCGCTGGCGGCAAGACACCGCCGCCGCCGTCGCACGGGAACGAATCGCGACGGACGACCTCTGGCGCCGGGCGTAGCTTGCCACTGCCGGCGACGTCACGCACAATGCCGGCATGCCAAAGCTCACTACCCACCTTTATATAGTTCGACATGCCTGGGCCGAAGATCAGGGCCCAGGGATCGACGACCATGCCCGCCAGCTCACCAAGCGGGGGCGGAAGCGGTTCACGGCCATGATGAAACGCCTCCATAAAGCGGGCATGGAGGTGGACGTCGTCGCCACGAGCCCACTGGTCCGAGCCCGCGAAACAGCCGAACTTCTGGCCGCGGCATGCGACAATGCCCCGCTCGTGGAGGTGGTCGATGCGCTGGCGCCGGCCTCCAACTGGCCCGATCTGGTGGAGTGGACAACCCAGCAGGACGCGGCCCGCGTGGCCTGGGTAGGCCATATGCCCTGCGTTGGCCGTCTGGTGGCCCTGATGATCGGCGACGGAGCAGCCGCAATTCGCATGCAAAAAGGGGCCGTGGCATCGATCCGGCTCGACGACGGTCCAGGCCATCCGGGCGAACTGGAATGGCTGGCCACCGACGCCATCGTCTGAAAACAGGCGTTCCGCCAACTCCTCCTCGTGGCGGAGCGGCTGTCTAAGATTCTGGGCTTCGACTCTTTGTCTGGCTCTTTATCTTCTGCCAGCCCTGCCGTAGGCTCGTTTTCAAATCTGCTTTGTGATAGAGGCGATTTCGCCACACTAGCCACACTACTCGCCAAACCGAAGGAGCCTCTGCCATGACATGCCATCGCTCTCGCTTTTTTGCTCAGGCTCTGACCGGAGCTGCCCTGCTGCCTGTCATTGCCGGTTTTGGCGTGACGGGCTGTTCTCCCGCAGGTAGGTCAGGCTCGCGGGGCGAGGTCGTTGAAATCGAAACGATCGAGGCGGTTGATCCGGCAGCGAACGGTTTGCGAAAGGATCCGCGATCCGTGGCTATCGACGAGGAGGCCGCCCGATCGAAACAGGCAGTCGATTCCGCGACGGCCGCAGCCGATCGGGCGATCACCGAGGCGGGCAAAACAATCGATGCACCCGTGGAGACGGTGACCGCTCCAGCCGCGAAACCGCTCGCGATGCCGGAAGCTGCCCAGGCAGCAGAGAAGCAGGCAGCGAAAGAAGTGGAGCCCACGGCAACACCACAGGCAGCGACTCCCGCAGCAAGCCCGGCTACAACTCCGGTAGCGACTCAGCCGCCCCGGGAACCGGCTCCCGTGGCGGCCGCTCCGGTCATGCCCCGTGAACGTGTCATGCTCGGTGATCCGTTACTGACCGGTGGCGTTCCCGGCACCGGTCCGATCACGCTGGAGCAGGTCGATCTGTGGCTGTCCGATCCCAAAAACGCCGTGGAGCTAGAGCCACTCCTGCCGCTGGGGCTCTCGCAGGGTGCCGCTCAGATCGACAGGGCCGGCCTCGAGAAGAATCCGCTCACTCGTGCCAAGATCGAACTGGGACGCCAGCTCTACTTTGATCCCCGGCTTTCGGCCGATTCAACCGTCAGCTGCGCCAGTTGCCACAATCCCGCCGAGGGCTACTCGGCCCGCACGAAGACCGGGGTCGGTGTTCGCGGCCAGCTCGGTGGCCGGAATTCGCCGGTGTCGTTCAACCGGATCCTCTCGGGCCCGCAGTTCTGGGACGGCCGCGCCGAATCGCTTGAGGCACAGGCCGTCGGGCCGATCCAAAACCCGATCGAGATGGGCTTCACCCACGAGGGCGTGGTGAAGCGTCTCGGTGAGATGCCGGTTTACAAGAAGCAGTTCGACACCATCTTCGGTGAACTCACGATCGACCGGGTCGGTCAGGCGATCGCAGCCTTCGAACGGGTGCTGGTCACCGCCCCGTCAGCCTACGACTATGGCGAGCAGATGCGGGCCTTCGCCGGGCTGGATCCCGACGACATCGCCGAAGATGCGGAACTCGCCGCCAAGTATGCCGCAGCAAAGGCCGACGCAGAGGCCCACCCCATGTCGGAGGAGGCCAGCCGCGGCCGCGACATCTTCTTCTCGGAAAAGGGCAACTGCACCGCCTGCCACGTCGGCGCGAATCTCGCCGACGAGAAATACCACAACATCGGTATCGGCATGGACAAGCCCGAGCCCGACCTCGGCCGCTTCGTTGTGACGAAGGATCCCAAGGACACTGGCGGCTTCAAGACGCCGACGGTCCGTAATGTTGCGCTGAACCCGCCCTACATGCATGACGGTTCGGTCGCGACGCTCGAAGAGGTCGTGGAGTGGTATGACAAGGGCGGCCATGCCAATCCTCATCTCAGTGAAAAAATCCGGCCGCTCAAGCTCTCCCCGCAGGAGAAGATCGATCTCGTTGAATTCATGAAGGCCTGCACTGGCCCGACGCCGACGGTTGAAGTCAGCCGCCTGCCGGCTGGGGATTGAGCAGGGCCTGAGCCTGTCCAGCATGAAAACGCGTTCCTTGCTGCCGATCGCGGAGGCCCGGTTGCCGTTTCACGTCGGCGTCGATCTCGGCGGCACGAGTATCAAGGCCGCGCTTGTAGACGACGACGGTCGGATCGTCGCCTTCCATACCGAACCGACGCATGCGGAGCGAGGCCCCGAGGATGCGGCGGCGCGGATGGGACGGATGGTGCACACTCTCGCCGGCATGGTCGGCATCGCCACGAGCGACATCGCCAGCGTCGGGCTCGGCACGCCCGGGCCACAGGATCTGCCGACGGGCGTGATCCTTCGTGCTGGCAACCTGCCCGGCTGGGACAACTTTCCGATCCGCGACCGCGTGGCAGCGCATTGTGGCCACGCGGTGACCTATGCCAACGACGCCACGGCCGCGGCCTACGGCGAATTCTGGGTCGGCTCGGGCCGCGACTACGACAGCCTGATCCTGCTGACGCTTGGCACGGGCGTGGGCGGCGGCATCATCATCGGCAACGACTCGATCGACGGCGCCCACAGCCACGCCTCCGAGTTCGGCCATATCATCGTCGATACCGCTGCCACCGCGCGGAGGTGCCCGTTTGGCCACAGCGGCGATCTCGAGGCCTACTGCAGCGCCACAAGCCTCAAGGCCCGTGCGCGTGAAGCGCTTCCAGGGAACGCGGAGAGTAGCCTCTCGAAGGCCGTTGCCGCCGGCGAGGAACTGACGCCGATCCTGATCTCACGAGAGTCGGCCGCCGGGGATCCGCTCGCGACCGAACTGATCCTGGAAACGGCCCGCTGGCTTGGGATCGGCATCGTCACGCTCATGCACACGCTCGATCCGGAGGCCGTGCTGATCGGCGGCGCGATGACATTTGGCGGCGAGACCGCCCCCGTCGGCAAGGCGTTCATCGAGCGGGTGCGGGCGGAAGTGAAGGCCCGCGCGTTTCCCGTGCTGGCGGAGAAGACCATCGTCCGCTACGCGAGCCTGGGCGGCGACGCCGGCTCCATCGGCGCCGCCGGCCTGGCCCGCCGCCACACAGCCAAGTGAAACCTCCAGCAAGTCCCGTGCTGGCGATGCGGCCGCAGCCGGCGAACAGATGCGTACCAGCAGCACAGTCGCACGATCCCGGGCCGTTGGAAGCGTGCAGCGGCAGAGTCTTGGCACATTCCCCATCCATCGGCCCTGAAACTCGTCTACAATCCCTTCATGAGCATCGACTGCAAGCATATCCGCAACTTTTCCATCATCGCCCACATCGACCACGGTAAGAGCACGCTGGCTGACCGTCTCCTCGAACGCACGGGCACCGTCGAAAAACGGCAGCTCAAGGAGCAGATGCTCGACGACATGCAACTGGAGCGGCAACGGGGCATCACCATCAAGGCCCGGGCCGTCCGCATGGAGTGCCGGCACAAGGGAGAGCTCTACGAGCTCAACCTCATCGACACTCCGGGCCACGTCGACTTCCACTACGAAGTCTCGAGAAGCTTGGCCTGCTGCGAGGGGGCGGTGCTGCTGGTCGACGCCTTCCAGGGAGTCGAGGCCCAGACGGTTGCCAATGCCTACGCGGCGATCAACCAAAACCTCACGATCGTGCCGGTGATCAACAAGGTCGACCTCGTGCATGCGCGGGTCGACGAGGTGCTCACCGAGATGGAACAGAGCCTCTCGATCGACCCGACGGAGGTCATCAAGGCGAGTGCCAAGACCGGCATCGGCATCGATGAACTGCTCGCCGCGATTATCGAGCGGGTCCCGCCGCCTGCCGGTGATCCCAAAGCGGTGCTCCGGGCGCTCATCTTCGACAGCCACTACGACAGCTACCGCGGTGCCATCACCTACGTGCGGCTCGTCGACGGCACGGTCAAAAAAGGACAGAAGATCCGGTTCCTCGAAACGAGTGTGACGCACGAAGTGCTGGAGCTCGGCCAGTTCGTGCCTCAACGGCGGGCCTGCGAGGAACTGGTGGCCGGCCAGGTGGGCTATCTCGTCTGCAACATCAAAGATGTGAAGCAGGTGCACATCGGCGATACGGTCACGATCCCGGGTGATCATGCCGCCACCCCCATGCCCGGCTACAAGCCGCCACAGCGGATGGTCTACTGCGGACTCTATCCCTCTGAAGGAGAAAACTTCGAGGAGCTCCGCGACTCACTCGAGAAGTTGGCGATCAACGATCCGTCGTTCGAGTTCGCGCCGGAGTCGAGTGAGGCCCTCGGGTTCGGCTTCCGCTGCGGCTTCCTCGGCCTGCTCCACATGGAAATCATCCAGCAGCGGCTGGAGCAGGAGGCCGATCTCGACCTCGTTCAGACGGCACCCAACGTCACCTACCAGATCTTCAAGACCGACGGCGAAACGATCAACATCCGCAACCCGCAGGATGTGCCCGATACGGGCGAGATCGAGGAGTTCCGCCAGCCGATCGTGCGGACGAATTTCCTCACGCCGGTCGAGCACATCGGCCCGATCATGCAACTGTGCACCGATCGCCGGGGTGTCTATCTGAAGACCGAGTATCTCTCGCCGACCCGCGCCATGCTGACCTTCGACCTGCCGCTGGCCGAGGTGATCTACGACATGCACGACAGGCTCAAGAGCGTGACCCGCGGCTACGGCACGATGGACTACGAACTGGTGGGCTATTTTCCCGCAGATTTAGTCCGTCTCGATATCCTCGTGGGGGGCAAGAAGGTCGATGCCCTGTCGATCATCTGCGACCGCCGCGACGCCGACCGCCGTGGCCGGGCGATCGTCAAGAAACTCCGGGGCGAGATCGACCGCCACATGTTCGAAGTGGCCCTGCAGGCGGCGATCGGCACGAAGGTAATCGCCCGGGAGACGATCTCGGCAATGCGGAAGAACGTCACAGCCAAATGCTACGGCGGTGATATTTCCCGCAAGAAGAAGCTCTGGGCCAAGCAGAAGGAGGGCAAGAAGCGGATGAAGAGCGTCGGCAGCGTCGACATCCCGCAGAAGGCCTTCATGGCGGTGCTCGACACCGGCGCCGAGCGGCCGTGATGGCTCGCCCATCCTGCGTCTGCTGCCGGACTATCCGCAACGTGCAGGGAATCCGAAAAGAATAGCGCAGCAGCCCTGCGATCTCGAATCGTGCTTTGGCATCTGCTGCAGAAGCAGAAACAATGTTCAGTGGCCCGCCACGCCCAAGGCCCGCCAGCCGGCCCGTTGGGCGGCCGCCAGGTCGAGTTCGGGATCGTCGCCCACCAGCAGTACGTCCGCCGGTCCGCACCCGAGCCGCCGTTCGACCCAGCGGAAGAATTCCGGCGCCGGCTTCCGCCAGCCAATCTCCGAAGACGCAAAGACGTGCGGCACCCACGACAGCGGTTCCATCTGCTCCGCAATCACGAGCAGTCGCTCGTCAAAGTTGCTCGCGAGTGCCACGGTTACTCCCGAATCGAGCGCCGACCGCAGGAGGTCGCGGCCGTGGCCCAGCGGCCTCCAGGCTTCGACCCGGCCAAAGTGTTCCCACAGATCGGCGAAGATCGCCGACGATGCAGCCACGCCGCCAAACACGTCGTCCACGATGGCCTGCCACCGCTCGGCCTCGCGGTCCCGACTCGTGGCAAACGCGGGAGACGCCGCCCCATCGATCACCTCCTGCCGTCGCCAGGCCGTCTTGAAACGCTGCTGGATAGACGTCACGTCGCTCTCGATACCATGCCGGGCGGCGGCCTGCTGGTAGGCGACCGCCACCGACGGATGGGGCTCGATCAGCGTGCCCACCACGTCGAAGACCACCACGCCCACCTCCTCGGGCGGGAAGCGAACACCACGGGAGGTATCCACCAGAGCAGCAGCGGCGGACGTGTTCATGGGTGGGTAGGCCATCGGATGCCCAGACTGGCGACGCGGACTAGCGACGCGGGATCAGTCCCAGATCGAGGCCGAAGACGAACATCATCAGGCTCAGGATCAGGGCCAATCCCAGGTAGGAGAGAAACGCGACCACCCGCTCGCTCGGAGGCTTGCCGCGGATCAACTCGTACACCAGAAAAACCATATGCCCGCCGTCCAGAACGGGGATGGGCAGGAAATTCACCACCGCGAGATTGGCGCTGAGCATCGTCAGAAACAGCAGGAAATGACTGAACCCCTCCTCCGCCGACTTGCCCGCCTGCTTGGCAATTTCGATCGGTCCGCCGAGCAGGCGTGGGCTGATCTGGTTGCTGGTCAGCTTGTGCAGGAAGCGGTAGACGAGGGAAAGGTTTTCAACGGCCTTGCGACCGCCCCGGGAGAGCGCGTCTGAGAATGAAGCCGCCCGCACGATCTCATACACCGGCTCGAACACGAGCCCCCGGTCAACGACAAACTGATCCTCGGAATCCTTCGTGACAAGCTCCACCGTGCGCGACTGTCCGCGGCCCTCGGCGGCAGCCCCCGCGGGCTCCACCTCCAACACAAGCTTCGTTCCCGCCCGGACCTGCTGGAGCACGGACGTGACATAGGGCCAGCTTTGGGACTTCTCAGAAAGTTCCAGGCCCGCATCGGCCGGTGGCTCTTTCCGGTTCGGCTCGACGAACGACACGCGGACGACCCGTTCGCCCGGCTGGATGCCGGCATCAGCCGCTGGGCTGCCGACCTCGACGGCTGCCACGGTCGCCTCAACGCCAACCGCCGCGCCGATCGAGGAGAGCGACACCGGGCTCGACGGCGACCGAGGATCCTCGATCCACGAGACCTCCCGCGGCTCCAGTTCCAGATCCACCGCCGTGCCTCCGCGGTCGACCGCGAGCTTCACTTTCCTGCCAGCCAGTCCGCGCAGCCGCAGGTCGAGGGCGAGCGGATCACCCAGGGGCTCGCCGTCGATCGCCAGGATCAGGTCACCGGGCCTGAGACCGGCGGCCGCCGCGGGAGAGTCGTCCTGCACGGCCTTGACCGGTCCCGCCGTCATCACGAGGCCCGTGATTCGCGCCTGCTGGGGTGGCAGGCTGACCATCGTCCTCTCGGCCGCCTGGCCCGCCTTCGCGCGGCGTTCCACGGAGAGTTGTGCCGCCTTGTAGGGCTGCCGCGACAGGGCGGCGATCAGTTCCGCGTACGTCTTCACGGGCGTTCCGTCCACCGCGCGGATCGTATCGCCCGCTTCGAGCGGTGGCACGGTCTTCCCGGCGCTCCCCGGCAGACCATCTGCCAGATCGGCCGGCAGGGTCACCGAGAACGGGCTCGTCACCCCCACCGTGGGCACGCCGAGATCGGTGTCGGGATGCAGCACGACTGTCCGCGTCGAATCGTCGGCCGGCCGATGGATCGTAAACTCCACCCCCTTGGCCACGTCGCCGAGCGTCACGCCGTTACGGAGATCGGTGAAAATCGGATTCTTCCGGCCGCCGATGGCCGTGATCTGGTCGCCCGTTCGCAGGCCGGCCCGCCAGGCCGCGCCGCCGGGCCGCACGCTCGAAAGCTCGCAGGTCATCTCCCGCACGCCCAGCCCCAGCGCCCACGACGCCATCAGCACCGCGAAAATCACATTCATGATCACGCCGGCAGAGATGATCGCCATCCGCTCCGGCACGCTCTGGGCGGGATAACTCCTCGGATCCCAGGCGGTATGCGGGTCGGAGGTCGGCTCCGGCGGCAGGTCACCCGACTCCATTGCCGCCCGCGCGCGATGGGCCTCCTCTGCGGCGGCGGCCGGATTGTCGTCCTGCCCGAGCATCTTCACATAGCCGCCCAGCGGCAACGCGCCGATGCCGTATTCGGTCTCTCCCCACTTGAAGCTTGCCAGCTTCATCCCGCCCACGTCGAAGCCGAGGAAGAACTTTTCACACTTCACACCGCAGGCCTTCGCCACCAGGAAGTGGCCCAGCTCATGCACGAAGATCACGAAGCCCAGACCGAGCGCCACCTGAAGGATCACAAACCAGCTGGACGGCTGGATGATCCATTCCAGCCACGTTCCTGCGGCAAATGTCGCCGCCGCCATCATGCACATGCCCACGTCACGACCTCCTGCCTTGCCCAGGCGTCGATGCGACGGACATCGTCGAGCGACGGATCGGGCTGAAAGGGATGCTCGTCGAGCACCCGCGCACAAACCTCTGCAATGTCGGTGAACCGCAACGCCCCGTCCAGAAAGCCACGGACCGCCGCCTCGTTGGCGGCGTTCAGCACGGCGCCGGCGGTGCCGCCGCGGGCCGCCGCCTCATGACCCAGCCGCACCGCCGGAAAGCGATCTGGATCGGGCGGGAAGAATTCGAGCGTCATGGACTGGGCAAAATCAAACCGCCGCGTCGGACTGTCGAACCGCCGCGGATGGGCGAGCGCGTACTGGATCGGCAGCCGCATATCGGGTGGGCTGAGCTGCGCGATCACCGAGCCGTCGACAAACTCCACCATCGAATGCACGATCGACTGCGGATGGACGAGCACCGCCAGCTTCGCGGCAGGCAGATCAAACAGCCACCTCGCCTCGATCAGTTCGAGGGCCTTGTTCATCATGGTCGCGGAATCGATCGTGATCTTCGGCCCCATCGACCAGGTGGGGTGCTTGAGCGCCTCTGCCGGCGTGACATGCACAAGCGTTTCCGACGCACGGGTGCGGAAGGGCCCGCCGCTGGCCGTCAGCACGACCCTCGTCACCTCGTCGGCGGAACCTGTGCGGAGGGCCTGGTGGATGGCCGAATGCTCACTGTCCACCGGCACGATCCTGCCCCCCGTCCGCTCGGCCAGCCGCATCGCGAGCGGACCGGCCATCACGAGCGTCTCTTTGTTGGCAAGCGCCACGGTCTTGCCGGCCTCGAGTGCCGCCCACGTGCTCCGCAGGCCCGCCGCACCGACGATCGCCGACACGACGCGGTCCACTTCCGGGGATTGCACGAGGTCGTCGAGGGCCTCCGGTCCCACTGCCAGCCGCGTGCCGGCTGGCAACGCCCCGGCACCGATGTCGGCCGCCGCGGCCGGATCGACGACCACCACCCAGCGGGGCCGGTGGGTCTGCGCCTGTTCCAGAATCGCCGCCGTGCTGCGGTGCGCCGCCAGCAGGAACGGTGAGAAACAGCCGGGGGAGGCCGCAATCACGTCCAGCGTGCTCCTGCCGATACTGCCCGTCGAACCCAGTACGGCGACCCGAAGCGGCTCTGCAGCCCCTCCACCGACCTCGGCATGGACGTCGGCAGCCGCGCTGCGGTGGATTGAAGGCATGGCAACAGGGAGCACAACTCTATGGGTGACCCCAAAAGTGTAGAAGTTCAGCGCCGAAACTTCCACTTTCACCTGCGTTTGTCGCTGGCTTTTTTCCGGCATAGGATGGGAGGCGGTTTGCCCGCATTTCTCGACAGCATGTTTGAAAGGGATTTCCCGCCTTATGGCCAAGAAACGCGACACCTCCAAACGCCCGGCAGACCGCAGGCAGAACATGGGGGGCTCGAATCTGCTCTGGTCACTCATCGCGGCGGGAGTCGCCGGACTGTTTGCCATGAGCCTGATCGGCGTCACCCCCGACGTCGAATTGTCTTACAGCGACCTCGAAAAGCTGATTCAGGCCTCGGGCAAGCACTCTGCCGGCAAAGAGGCTGCCGGCAAGGAGGCGACGGGGGGCCAGGAAATGGGCGGAGATGCCATCCAGTGGGTGGAGGTTGTCCAGCCCGGCGAGGCCAGCCGACAGCCGACCCGCTACGGCGGTCTCCGCGACGTTGTGATCGGGGCATTCCAGGTGTCCGGCACGGTTCGGGAATTGGTCAGCGGAGATGGCGTCCAGCCACGGGCCTCGCAGCCCAGTGACGGACAGGCTTCCACACCCGCCGGAACCGACGGCCCGGGCACAGTTCGCCGGTTCCACACGGCGAAGCTGCCGAGTGAAAACTCGGAGAGCCAGTTGATGCGGCAGCTTTCGGAGCACGGTGTTCCCTTCCGCTATGAGGAGCCGCCCAGCCCCTGGCGGAATTGGCTGCCGATGCTCTTTCTCACGAGCCTGTTTGGTCTCGTCTTCTTCTTCATGATGCGGCGGATCGGCGGCGCGGGCAGCCCGATGGCCTTCGGACGCAGCCGCGGCAAGATGTATGCGCAGGAGGATCTCGGCATCAGCTTCGACGATATCGCGGGCATCGATGAGGCGGTCGACGAACTCCGCGAGGTGGTGGAATTTCTGCGGAGCCCCGAGAAATATCAGGTGCTCGGCGGCCACATTCCGAAGGGTGTGCTGCTTGTCGGCCCGCCGGGCACGGGCAAGACGCTCCTGGCCAAGGCGATCGCCGGCGAGGCGGGCGTGCCCTTCTTCGGTCTCTCCGGCAGCGACTTCGTCGAGATGTTCGTGGGCGTGGGGGCGGCGCGGGTCAGGGACATGTTCCAACAGGCTGCCGCGAAGGCCCCCTGCATCATCTTCATCGACGAGCTCGACGCGCTCGGCAAGACCCGCGGCTCAAGCGTGGTTGGCGGGCACGACGAACGGGAGCAGACGCTCAACGCACTGCTTGTCGAGATGGACGGCTTCGGCAGCAACTCCGGCGTGATCGTACTGGCGGCGACGAACCGCCCGGAAACGCTCGATCCCGCCCTCTTGCGGCCCGGCCGGTTCGACCGGCACGTGCTCGTCGATCGGCCCGATGTCCGCGGTCGCGAGGCGATCCTGCGGGTGCACATCGCCAACGTGAAGCTCGATCCTGCGGTCAATATCGAACAGATCGCCCGAATCACATCGGGCTTCGTGGGGGCCGACCTCGCCAATCTCGTCAACGAGGCGGCGCTGCTGGCGGCCCGCAACAACAAGACATCCGTCGGCATGCAGGAGTTCAACGAGGGTGTCGAGCGTGTAACGGCGGGACTGGAAAAGAAGAAGCGGGTCATCCACGAGGACGAGAAGAAACGCGTCGCCTACCACGAAGCAGCCCACGCGCTGGTCGCTTTTTCGCTGCCCAACACCGACCCGGTGCACAAGGTGTCGATCATTCCACGCGGGCTGGCGGCTCTGGGCTACACCATGCAGCGGCCGGAGGACGACCGCTATCTGCTCACGCAGTCAGAGCTGGAGAGCCGCATCGAGGTGCTCCTGGCTGGCACCATCGCCGAGGAGATGGTCTACGCTGACGTCTCGACGGGTGCACAGAATGACCTTGAAAGGGCCAGCGCGATCGCCCGTTCGATGGTGATGGATTACGGCATGAGCCGGCTTGGCCGGGTGACCTATCGCGAGAGCCAGCGATCACCATTTCTGGCCGGTGGCGGCGGCGATCTGCCCCATGCCCGCAGCCACAGCGAGCAGACCGCCAGAGAGATCGACGAGGAGGTCCGCCGGATCATCGATGCCGCCATGGAGCGGGTGCGACGGATCATGGAATCCCGGCGGGCGGCGCTTGAAGCAATCACGAAGAGGCTGATCGAGTGCGAGGTGATCGACGGCGAAGAACTGCGGACGATCATCGAGGCCGCGACGGGCACGCCGCAGCTCGTGCCGGGCACGGAGGCCGAACGCCGCCTGCCGCCGCCGCTTGGCGTCCAGGCTCCGCGTGTGGCATCGGCCGACGCAGCCGAGGCCGGGCTGGGTGCGGCCGACAGCTCCGGCTGAGCCGGCGGCATAATCGCCGCAATCGCTACGGTCGACTATTCGGACCCTCCCCTGCAGGGGCGGCCGCTCTGCGGACGATACCCCCAGTGGTTTCATCCCTTCGTGCTCCTCGAGTGATTACGGTGTCCGCCCCGGCGGCGGACAGTCATCCATGTGGAAGAGTGTATTTCTGGCGACAGGCATCTTTGCCTGCGTGGCGGGCGTTGAGCTGCTGCTCATCGATTCCGCCGTTGTCCTGCCAGTGGACGGCCGTGGCGACCCAAGTGTCTTCGCGGCCCCAGACTGGGCGCCCTGGAGCCTGATCTCGGCGGGTGCCGTGACAATCCTCCACTTCTGCACGATGCCGATGGCCGGAGCCAAGCCGACCGCAGGATCGCTCCCCGCGGAGCCACGGTTCCGCTGAAGTTCGCCCGTTGACGCGGCAGTCTAGAATACGGGTGTTGCCATGATCATCACCCGCCACCATCCAGCCCGCGACACCGTTCTCTACGACGGCCAGTGCCGATTCTGCCGCAGTCAGATCGGGATTCTCCGCGGGTTTGACATTGCGGGTCGACTGGCCTTCACGTCACTGCACGACCCGAGCGTTGCCCGCGACTTCCCGGAGATTGCACCGGAGGACCTGCACCGGCAGATGTATGTCGTCGATCCCCGGGGGCTGGCCCGCGGCGGCGCCGACGCGGTCCGCTATCTCTCGCGGCGGCTGGTGCTCCTCTGGCCGCTCGCCCTGTTCCTCCACGTGCCGGGCACGCTGCCGATCTGGCAACAGCTCTACGCCTTCGTCGCCCGCAACCGGATGCGGATTGCCGGATCGTGCACAGACGGCACCTGCCGGCTGCCGTAGCATCCGCACTGGCTGGGCGTGCCTGGGCTGGGCTGGGCGTGACTGGGCTGGGCGTGGATCAGGGCCGCACGCCCAAAAAGAGCAGGTGCTGCCAGGGGAGCCGGTCGAATTCCTGCACGATCTTGAATCCTGCCGGTTCCAACTCAGTCCGCACCTGCGCCTTGGTCATTTTGTGCAAGGGCTTGATCGGCACGGCCGGATCCTCGCCGCGAAACTCCACCAGCACCAGTTGGCCGTCGGCGGCGAGGCTCTCCCGGATTTTCGCCAGCATGGCCTCGGGGTGCGAGAACTCGTGGTAGACGTCGACGCAGAGCATCATGTCGATCTCCCCGGCCGGCAGCCGCGGATCGATCGGCGTGCCAAGCACCGGGCGGATGTTGGCGAGACGGGCCTCGGCGGCGTTCCGGGCCAGCATCTGCAGCATTTCCGGCTGGATGTCGACCGCGTACACGAGCCCCTTGGGGCCGACCAGTCTGGCCAGCTGGAGCGTATAAAAACCGTTGCCGCACCCCATATCGCAGACGGTCTGCCCGGGCTTCACGCCGAGGGCCTTGAGCATCGTCCGACAATCCTCCTCGCGCTGGCGGCTCTCCCGGACCAACCAGGGGGCGCCTGTGTAGTGCATCGTCTGGGCGATCTCACGGCCGAAGTGATGCGTCTGCGCCGGAGGGATCGGCACCGAGTGATCGACGGCCGCGTCGACGGAGGCAGACTGTGGCTGCCCGACGGCCGTGCCTGTCATCGACAGGCCTGACCCGATCAGGAGCAGTGAGAGAAAGACGGTTCGCATGCTGTGGAAGAGTATACGGTCGCGTCAGGCCGCGTTGCTCAGCCGCGGCGACCCGGCATCGTCATGGAGGCTCGTGATCGTGATCCCACTGCGGTTGGCAAATGCTGCCAGCTCGTCAGGGTCGACAAGAATCGTCCGGCCCGCCTCGATGGCCAGCACCGTCGCGCCGGCAGCCCGTAGCGACTCAAGCGTGCCCCGACCGATCGTGGGCATGTCAAACCGCAGATCCTGCCGGGGCTTGGCAACCTTCACCACCACCATGCCGCCGGAAGCACACAGCCGGCCGGCACGGCGGATACATTCATCCGTGCCCTCGATCGCCTCGAGCGCCAAGGGGGCCTGGTTCTTGACCACCACCGTCTGCCCGATGTCGAGCCGGCCGAGCTCCTTGGCCAGCCGCCAGCCGAAGGCGACGTCGGCCCGCGCCGCGGCTGTCAGGGGTCGGCCGACGAGTACCCCCTCACTGGCGAGCAGTTCCGGCGCGAAGTCAGTGGCAGGGCAGATGCGTATGCCCGCCGCATCGAAGGCGGTCGAGATCGCCGTCAGTAGCGAGTCATCACGATTGTCACGGCGGCGGCTGATGAAATGCGGCCAGAAGGTCACGAGTGCCTGCCAGTCGGGCAGGTGATGGAGCCAGGCATGGCGGCCGAAGAGCTTCGTCTTGTGGACCTTGCCGGCCATCGTCGCCCGGGTCACGCCGTGGCCGCGGAAGAAGTCGATCGCCCCGCCGAGTTGCGCGATGCCGACCTGGCCATGCACGTCGGCCAGCGGTTCGAGGGCCGCGTCGGCATGGTCTCGGATGGAGAGAATGGCGGTGCGGCCGCCACGCCTGCGGATCGCCTCGGCCACGGCGACGGGAAAACGTCCCCAGCCGGCGATGATGCCGATCGTCTCGCCTCGCAGTGTCGGGGCACCGGTCGGGCGGAGATCGTGATGGAGGGTCGGATTCATAACAGGCTGCATGGCGGCCTCCACGTGGCGGCGGTTCAGGCGGCCTCGGTGCCGCGGCCACCCTGCGACTGTGTCCGCTCGATCGTGTCGACGCGGGCGATGAGTTGTTTGATATCTTTCCGCATCTCGGGCAGTTTGCTCATGGTCGCCAGCTGCAGCTTGCGATCGCGGAGTTCGATGGCGGGTTCGCCCAGCACCGTCATGCCCGGCGGAACGTCATTCGACACACCCGAACGCGCGCCGAGCACCGCCTTGTCGCCGATGTGCACATGGTCGCGCACGCCGACCTGGCCTGCCATCACCACCCAGTCGCCGGTGGTCGTGCTGCCCGCCACGCCCACCTGCGAACAGATCATGTTGTGCCGTCCGAGGCGGCAGTTGTGGGCGATCATCACGAGGTTATCGAGCTTGGTGCCGTTCCCGATCGAGGTGGCTCCGTAGGTGCCGCGGTCGATCGTCGTGCCCGCACCAATCTCGACATCGTCGCCAAGCTCCACCCAGCCCAGCTGCGCTGAGAGGCTATAAGCACCCTCCACCACCTTGTATCCGAAGCCATGGGCTCCGAGCACGGCACCGGCGTGGATCAGGCATCGGCTACCGACCAGGGTGTTTTCGTAGAGCACCGCGTTGGGAAAGACGATCGTACCGGCGCCAATCCGGCAGCCAGCCATGACCTGTGCACCCGAATGAATCGTCACGCCCGAACCGAGCTCCACATCAGCACCAATCGTGGCGAGGGGGTGGATGTCGACATCGGCTCCGATCCGCGCGGTGGGATCGACGCATGCCCGAGGGCTCACGCCGCTGCGGGTCGTCGCACGGGGCGGCCTCAGCCAGAGAATCACAGCGGCAAATGCCGCATGGACGTCGGCCACCTCGATCGTGGGCCGATCGAGCGGCCCTGAGCCCTGCGGCACGATGGCCGCGCAGGCCCGGCTCTTCGCCAGCATGTGCAGTTTGTCCGGCGCATCGATGAGGGTGACGTCCGTCGGCCCTGCCGTTTCCAGGGTCGCGGCACCGGCGATGGGCGGTCCGCCGGCAGGGCCGACGAGTGTGCCCCGGACATGGCCAGCGAGTTCGGTGAGCATGATCGGCATGGCATCCTCCATAACGCCGGACTGTTTGCGTTCCGGCCCAGTCCTGTTCCAGTCCCGGTCTGGACTGGACTGGCGGGCTCGGTCGGGGCGGGAGGGTAGGGGGCCTGCGGCCGGGTTGCAAGAGGGGTTGCTACCACTTGGCCGCAGTATGGGCGACGTGGTCGATAGAGACACCTTTTTCAGCACGCAGCAGCCCGTGTTCAGCACGCAGCAGCCCGCTTTTACCCCGTGTTCAGCACGTGGTAGCGAACTGGCGGATCAGGTGATGAGTTCGGGCTCGGTCTCCAGATCATCCCGCGTTTCGGTCGCCGTCGCGAGCGAACGCGGTGGCCAGAAGGCCACAAGGAGGAGCACCGACGCGGCCAGCGACATCGCGGCGGGCACGAGGAAGAGCTGCCGGTAGTCGGTCGTGCCGTCCTGGGTCAGCCGCTCCTGCAGCGGGATGAACAGCCACTTGGCGGCAAGGTCTCCCAGACCCAGCACCAGCAGGTTGAACAGGCTCTGGGCACTCGATCGCACGTCCTTGGGAAACGCCGCATCGATGAAGATGTAGAGCGTGGCGAAGAAAAATGCGTAGCAGACGCCATGCAGCACCTGCACGGCGATGATCATCGCCTGGTTCTCCGGCATGAATGCAAACACGGCGAACCGGGCCGCATGGCCGAGAATGCCGAGGATCATCGTCGTCTTCCAGCCGAGTCGGGCGAGCACGCTACCAAGAACGGCCATCGTGGCGATCTCGGCCACCTGACCGATGCTCATCACCGGCATGATCCACTTCTCCGCGATGGCGGCGGCGTTCTTGTCGCCGAGAAAGTTGCCGGCCAGCAGGAAATAGCCATTGTGAATCACAGAATCGATGAACGTCACCACGAACAGCACGAGGAGAAACGGCTTCGAGAGGTATTTGGCGGCCTTGATCCAGGCAAACCCACCCTCGCCGGCGGCCGCCGGCTTCGGTGGCGTGTGCGGCAGCGTGAGGCTGTAGGCGGCCAGGATCAGGGAGGTCATGCCGGCGACGAGGAAGATGTTGGCCTTCGCCGTCGTTGCCGCAGCTCCGGTTTTTCCTTCCAGGAGGAAAAACAACGGCCAGGCGGCGAGAATCCAGCCGATCGTGCCGCCCATCCGCACGAGGCCAAACTCCTTCTCGGCGTTTTTCATGTGGGTGAACGCGATCGAGTTGGAAACCGAGATCGTCGGCACGTAGAGCAGCGAGTGGACGAGCATCAGCCCAAAGAAGGTGGGGAAGTCCTTGGCCCAGTACAGGCCGATGATCGCCAGGCCGCCGATCAAATGGCTCACAGCCATGAATTTCTCAGCGGCAAACGACCGGTCGGCGAACTGGCTGGAGAAGAAGATGCCGACGATCGAGGCGATCGCGAAGGCACTACCCACCCAGGCCGTCTGGGAGCTGCTGAAGCCGAGGCCGCCGTCGGCGACGCCCGCCCCCATGTAGCCCCAGATCAGCGGAAGCCAGGCGCCCCAGATGGCAAACTCGAGCACCATCATCAGCCAGAGGCGAAACGTGGGGGCAGTGGTCGTGGCGGAGGTGTTCATGGCCGGCAGAATACCAGCTTCACCCAATCCTGGAGACCCAATTTTGGGGACCCAGTCCTGGAAACCGAATCCTGGAGAGGTTTCAGAACCGGATGCAGTGACGTTCACCGTTCATCGCGGGACGATCCGGAGCAGGGCACCTACAGCCAGTCGCCCACGGTCTGTTCCAGCCGGGCCTGGGCTGCCATCTCCCGAAGTTTATCGATTGCCCTCGTCTGGATCTGCCGAATCCTCTCCTTGCAGACGCCCATAGCGGTTCCGAGTTCGCGAAAAGTCCGCGGCGGCTGACCGTCGAAACCGAAGCGGGCCACGATGATCTGCTGTTCCCGTGGTTCGAGTTCCCCGAGGAACTTTGCGAACAGTTCCTTGAGCAAACCGATCTGCTCGGACGAGCAATATTCCGTGTTGGGTTCGGCGGCCGCACGTCCCTTGAACGAGTCGTCGTCAGACACGAAACGACTACGGAGTTGCCGACCCTTGAACGACAGCCTGAAGAAATGCCGCTGGATCGCGTAGGTGGCATAGGTGCTGAAACGGTTGCCCAGCGCGAAGTTGAACTTCTCAACCGCCCGCATCAGAGCCACATTGCCTTCACTGACGAGTTCGTCAAACGAATACGTGGCGTCGACAAACTTCTTGGCTATCGAAACGACGAGTCGGAGGTTTGAGGTGATGATGATCGCCTTGACCGTATCGGCCTCCGTGAGCCATCCCTCGATCCGGTCGATCTGACGCAGCGTGGACCGACCCCGGTCAAGGCAGCCCCGCGTTGTGGTGGCACGATGCTTCAGCCAGTTCATCCGGCGGAAGTAAAACTGTTCCTCATCCTTCGAGAGCAGTCTCGTCTGATAGAGGCTGGCGAGGTAAGGCGTGAGGCTCGCTCCCGCAGGCGACTCGGAGCGGCTCTTCTCAAGCGGCACCGCCGCGTCGAGGGGCGGAATGGTGGCCAGTCGCTCGGCATCATCCCTCAAAAAATCAGGGCAGGGAATGAAGTCGATGATTCGGTCGAACAGCCGCGACCGCCGCTCATCGAGGGGGGACTTCCGCCGCGTTGTTGACTGGGCCGCTGGCGTGACAGCCCGTTTGGCAACCTGTTTGACCACCAGCTTGGGAATCGGTTTTGTCGCCTGCTTTGTCGCTGCCCTGAGCGACCGCTCGGGCCGTACCTTGGCCAACACTTTCGTCTTTCGCGTGGCTACCCTCTGATGCCTGCCGGACGTGCAGCCTGGCCGCAAGGACTTCGGAACACGTTTGGCGAGTGCGATCACGGCAGGCCTCCTGACCAGAACACGACGAAAATGTCTTTTCACTCCTTCTAACCGCAGCGTTTCCGGGCCTCTAACACGCCGCCGGAATTGTCCAGTCCCAAATTTTTTCGAGGACCCATCCATGGTAGGCTGGAAAAAAACGGCCTCTATGCGAGGATTCTCGAGTGAACGACGCGGAGCCGACCCCCGACGAACCGACGGAGGCACCGCCATCAGACGCCCCAAAGACGGGGTCGGGCCGCCCGGTGGTCTGGGGCATGTTTCTGGCCTCCCTGGCCATCGCGGTCGTCTTTCCGGCCGGAGACGTAATTGGCTGGTTTTCTGGCCCGCCGACGCGGCTGCCGATCGACGGCGAATCTGTGCGGGCCCTCCTGCCCGTGGTGGGATCTGCGGCGGTCATCGCGGCCTGGATCTTTGTCTTCTGGTCCTTGATTGGCAGTTTTTTGAACGTGGTCGTCCACCGGCTGCCGCAGGGACTGTCGGTCGTGCACGGCGGATCCCGCTGCCCTCAGTGCCGCAGTCCGATCAAGTGGTACGACAACCTCCCCGTGGTTGGTTGGCTCAATCTCAACGGACGCTGTCGATCCTGCGACCTGCCGATTGCGGCACGGTATCCGATCGTCGAGTCGATCTGCGCGGGCCTTTGCACGGCCGTCTATTTCCGTGAACTCATCTCAGGCGGCGCGAATCTGCCAGGCCGGGAACCAGACTTTCTCCACGGCGGCATGCTGCGAATGTTTCCGGACCCGCGGCTCGACCTCATCGGACTCTATCTTTATCACTGCGGCACGATGTCCTTGCTGCTGGCCTGGGGCCTGATCGCCTGGGACGGCCAGCGGGTTCCCAGAAGGAGCGTTCTGGCGGCGTGCGGCGTCGCCACGATCCTGCCGTTGGTCTTTCCGTCGCTGCATCCCCTGACGTTGGGAGCCGGGCCGGGCACCACAGGCCGATCGCATGTCGCATGGCCCCCGACCATGGTGTCTCTGCAGGGATTCCTCGAGGAATCGCTCAAGCAGGGGCTGGCGGTTTCCGTGGTCGGCGGCCTGGCGGGGCTTCTCTGCGGGCTGCTCCTCCAGAAGATTTTTGGCCGACTCTTGCTGGGCGATGCGTCCGGCCGCACCGGCCTGCCGCTCGGCCCTCCGCACGCGCTCGGCGTTGGCCTCGCGATTGTCGGCATTGTGTTTGGCTGGCAGGGGATGCTCGGCACGTTGTCTCTGCTGCTCGCAGCCTGCCTCGTTCAGATGCTCATCTGGTCTGCCGTGCCGGACTGGCCAACTCTGCCGGCGGAACTAATGCTTCTCATGGCAACCTTTGTCCATCTCTGTGGCTGGAGGCAGTTGGTTGAACACGTAGGCCCATGGTGGCCAGAGACCCCGACTCCGGCCTGCCTCGTGTTACCAGTGGCACTCTTCCTCACGACAGCCCTGGCGATCGTTGCGATTGCACCTTTTCCTCGCCAGCCTGGCCCGCGGATCGGCGGCGATCCCGGCCACGACGCTAACCAGTCCACCTAACGCCACAGGCCAATCATGCAACGCCGTCTCGTCCTCGTGCTTGGTGACCAACTCGATCGGCAGAGCGCCGCCTTCGACGGCTTCGACCGCAGCCGCGACTCCGTCTGGATGGCCGAGGTCGCCGAGGAATCAACCCACGTCTGGACACACAAGGCGAGGATCACCGTCTTCCTGGCCGCCATGCGTCACTTTCGCGCCGACCTCGCCGCCGATGCGATCGATGTCGACTACACAGAACTGTCAGGAGAGCCGGCCAGAGCACCAGCCAAAAAGCTTGCGAAAGAGCAGGCCCTCGAACGACCTTCGGACCAAACGCCCGAACAAACACCGCGGAAGCGGCGTTCTGCTGCTCGCCCTGGCCCCGCGCCGGTCTCGCTGGCCGACGCGCTGCTGGCCAGCCTCGATCGGCAGCGGGCCGCTGGCCGTTGTCCCGATACGTTGATCATGGTCGAGCCCGGCGAATGGCGGGTCCGGGCGGCCCTCGAGGCCGCGGCCCACCAGGCCGGCATTCCCCTGGAGATCCGCGCCGACCGGCACTTCTTCTCGTCCCGCGAGGAATTCGCCACGCATGCCCGGGGCCGGAAGCAGTTGCGTCTGGAATACTTCTACCGTCCGCTTCGCGAGCGGCATACGATCTTGATGGACGACGGCGAGCCCGCTGGCGGCCAGTGGAACTTCGACGCGGAGAATCGCGGCTCGTTTCCCAAAAGCGGCCCGGGCATGCTGCCCGCGCCGATCCGGTTTTCCCCCGACGCGATCACGCGGGAGGTGATCGACCTCGTCAACGCCCGATTCGCCGACCATCCCGGCAGCCTCGACACCTTCGATTGGCCGGTGACGCCCGCCGACGCCCGGGCGGCACTCGACGATTTCCTCGTGCATCGTCTCGCCAGCTTCGGGAAGTATCAGGACGCGATCTGGACGGGCGAGCCATGGCTCTACCACGCCCGTCTGTCTCAGAGCCTGAACATGAAACTGCTCGATCCGCGGGACGTGGTCGCCGGCGCCGAGCGGATGTGGCGGGCGGGCAGGGCACCGCTAGAGGCGACCGAGGGATTTATCCGGCAGGTGCTCGGCTGGCGGGAGTATGTCCGCGGCATCTACTGGCACTTCATGCCGGAGTATGAGCAGCGGAACACGCTGGGTGCCGACAGACCGCTGCCCAACATGTATTGGACGGCGGACACCGAAATGAATTGCCTGAGGGATGCGCTCTCGCAGACGCTCCGTCATGGCTATGCCCACCACATCCAACGCCTTATGGTGACCGGCCTGTTCGCGATGCTTCTGGGCGTGAGGCCACAGGATGTGCACCGGTGGTATCTCGCGGTCTACGTCGATGCCGTCGAGTGGGTGGAACTGCCCAACACGCTCGGCATGAGCCAGTTCGCCGACGGTGGTGTGATGGCCTCCAAGCCCTACTGCGCCTCCGGTGCCTACATCGACCGGATGAGCAACGCCTGCGGGGGCTGCCGATTCAATCCGAAGATTGCCACCGGCGCCGATGCCTGCCCATTCACGACGCTCTACTGGGATTTCCTCGCCCGCCACGAGAAGTTGCTCGCAAAAAACCCCCGGATGGCGATGCAGCTGAAAAATCTCCGCCGCAAGGACGCCGCCGAACTGCGGACGATCCGCCGACAGGCGGACGGCCTGCGATGACGCCGCGCCGGAGCGTGCGACGGGTCGTAACGCGGCACAAGGCTGCGATTGTCGCGTGACCATGGGTTTCTTACAGTATCGTGAACTGAGGTATTGTGAAATACAGAACGACTCCCCCGTCTGGCTGTCATGACTTCCTACAATCTGACTCACCTTCGCCAACTCGAAGCCGAGAGCATCCACATCATCCGCGAGGTGATGGCCGCGTTTGAAAACCCGGTGATGCTCTATTCCATCGGCAAGGATTCGGCGGTGATGGTTCGCCTCGCCGAGAAGGCCTTCTATCCGGCAAAGCCTCCCTTTCCGCTCCTCCACATCGACACGACGTGGAAGTTCCGGGAGATGTACAAGCTCCGCGACGAATACGCCGGTAAGAAGCTCGGCTTCAAACTGATGGTGCACGTCAACGAAGAGGGCCGCGCCCAGGGCATCAATCCGATCACGCATGGCAGCAAGGTGCACACCGACATCATGAAGACGCAGGCCTTGCGGCAGGCGCTCGACAAATACCGGTTTGACGCCGCGTTCGGTGGCGCCCGGCGGGACGAGGAAAAGTCCCGCGCCAAGGAGCGGGTGTTTTCCTTCCGCGACGAGTTCCACCGCTGGGATCCCAAGAACCAACGGCCTGAACTCTGGAGCCTCTACAACACGAATGTCCGCAAAGGGGAGAGCATTCGCGTTTTTCCGCTCTCCAACTGGACCGAACTCGATGTCTGGCAGTACATCCATCTCGAGCAGATTCCGATCGTGCCGCTCTACTTCGCGGCCGAACGGCCGATCGTCTGGCGTGACGGCGTGATGATCATGGTCGATGACGACCGGTTACCGATGAGGCCGGGGGAGCAGCCGGAGATGCGTCGCGTCCGGTTCCGGACGCTCGGCTGTTATCCGCTCAGCGGGGCGGTCGACTCGCAGGCCACCACGCTCCCCGAGATCATTCAGGAAATGTTGCTGACGACGTTCTCCGAACGGCAGGGTCGCCTGATCGACTCCGACGAGGCCGGCAGCATGGAGAAGAAAAAGAAGGAAGGATATTTCTAGGCCGTGTCCCACCAATCCTCCCTGATCGCAACCGATATCGACGCCTACCTCGCCCAGCACGAGCGCAAGGAATTATTGCGTTTTATCACGTGCGGGAGCGTCGACGACGGCAAAAGCACGCTGATTGGCCGACTCTTTTACGAGTCGAAGATGATCTACGAGGATCAGCTCGCCGCCATCCGCAAAGACACCTCGAGGTATGGCACGACCGGCGAGGATGTGGACCTCGCCCTGTTCACCGACGGCCTAGAGGACGAGCGGCAGCAGGGGATCACGATCGATGTCGCCTACCGCTATTTTTCGACAGACCGGCGAAAATTCATCATCGCCGACACGCCGGGGCACGAGCAATACACGCGAAACATGGCGACCGGGGCATCGACCGCCGATCTGGCGATCATTCTGGTCGACGCCCGACATGGCATCCTCCCGCAGACGAAGCGGCACAGCTTCATCGTGTCGCTCCTGGGAATCAGGCACATCGTCGTCGCCATCAACAAGATGGACATCGTCGACTACGACGAGGCGGTCTTTGAGAGGATCAAGGCCGACTACATCGACTTCGCATCACGACTGGACCTGCCCGACGTCCACTTCATGCCGATCTCGGCACTGAAGGGCGACAACGTCGTCACGAACAGCCCGCGGATGCCATGGCACAGCGGCCCACCGCTGATGACGCTCCTGGAGACGGTCTACATCGGCTCCGACCGCAACATGGAAGACTTCCGCTTTCCGGTGCAAGTGGTGCTGAGGCCCAATCTCGACTATCGCGGCTTCGCCGGCACGATCGCCTCCGGCATCATCCGCCGCGGTGACGAAGTCATGTCGCTCCCCTCGCGGAAGAAGAGCCGCGTGAAATCGATCGTGACGTTCGACGGCGAACTCGACGAGGCCTTTGCGTCGCAATCGGTCACGCTCACGCTCGAGGATGAGATCGATTCGAGCCGCGGCGACATGCTCGTGCGGCCGGGCAACGTCCCGAAGGTCGACCACCGGTTCGAGGCGATGATCGTCTGGATGTCGGAGGAGCCGCTCGTGCCGGGCCGGCAGTATCTCTTCAAGCAGACGAGCAAGGTCGTCCCCGGTGCGGTGAGCACGCTGCGGTATCGCGTCGACATCAACACGCTCCACCGGCAGCCCGCCCCGACGCTGGCCCTGAACGAGATCGGCCGCTGCTCGGTCACGCTCACGAGCCCCATCGCCCACGACTCCTACCGCCGCAACCGTACCACCGGCGGCTTCATCATGATCGATCGGCTCACCAACGCCACGGTCGCGGCAGGCATGATCCTCGACCGCGAGGCGGAGGAGACGGCGGGCGATCACTGGGGCGACTCGGCCGCCGCCGAACACCTGCATGCCGAGCAGAGCGGCGTGACGGCGGCGGAGCGGGAGGCCCGTTTCGGCCAGAAGCCCGTGACGCTCCTGCTCACCGGCCTCACCGGGTCGGGCAAGTCGACGATCGCCAGGGCGTTGGAGCGAAGGCTTTTCGATCTGGGCCGCGGCGTTGTCCTGCTCGATGGCCAGAACATGCGGTTGGGGATCAGCAAGGACCTGGGCTTCAGCGCGGCTGAGCGGAGCGAAAACCTGCGGCGAAGCACGGAAGTGGCCCGGCTCTTCAACGATTCGGGCCTCATCTGCCTGGCCGCCTTCGTCGCCCCAGACGAGGCCGTGCGCCAGAAGGCGGCCGAGCGGATTGGCACCGACCGCTTTCTGGTCGTGCATCTCTCCGCGCCGGTCGATGTCTGTCGAACACGCGACACCGAAGGGCATTACGTGCTGGCCGATCAGGGTGCCTTGGCCAATTTCCCCGGCGTGTCGGCCCCGTATGAGCCACCCGTCAGCCCCGACCTCGTGCTGCCGACCCATGAATGGCCGGTCAGCCGCTGCGTGGACGCGATCGTGAAGCTGCTTGAATCCCGCGGCGTGATCTGACCATGCAGGGCACTGGAAGAGCCCTGATCGGGATCCTCACCGTCTCCGACCGGGCCAGCCGGGGCGAGTACGAGGACGAGGGCGGCCCCGCCATCCGCGGCTATCTGGCGGAGGTTCTGGCGTCGCCGTGGGAGGCCCGCGAGCGGATCGTGCCGGATGATCTCGACACCATCGCCGCCGCGATCAGGCAGTTCGACGAGGGCGGCTGCTGCCTCATCGTCACGACCGGCGGCACCGGCCCCGCACCCCGTGACGTGACTCCCGATGCCACCGCAAGCGTCTGCACGAAGATGCTGCCGGGGTTCGGCGAATTGATGCGGCAGGTATCGCTGGCGTTCGTGCCCACGGCGATCCTCTCCCGGCAGACAGCGGGCATCTGCGGCGGGGCGCTGGTGGTGAATCTGCCGGGCCGTCCCAGGAGCATCCGCCAATGCCTCGACGCGGTGTTCCCGGCGATCCCCTACTGCATCGACCTCATCCACACAGGCAACCCCGCTCCGCCGCGGCTCGACACGAAGCCTGAGCGGCTGGTGGCCTTCCGACCGCAGGGATAAAAATCAGGGACGGGAGCGGATTTCGCCAGTTCAACAACCGCTCCCACGCTAACCGATATCGAAATTCGCTCCCGTCCCCGATTTTACATGGCATCATGCCAGCCGCCGCGCCACCTCCGGCGCGAAGTAGGTGAGAATGCCATCGGCTCCGGCCCGCTTGATCACCAGGAGGCTCTCGATCGCCGCTTTGCCGCCGTCGATCCAGCCGTTGGCGGCCGCGGCCTGAATCATCGCGTATTCCCCGCTCACCTGATACGCAAAGGTCGGCACACCGAATGTCTGCTTGACGCGATAGATGATGTCGAGCGACACCAGCGCCGGCTTCACCATCACCATGTCGGCGCCCTCGGCAAGATCCAAAGCCACCTCGCGGATCGCCTCGTCACCGTTGGCCGCATCCATCTGATAGGTCTTCTTGTCGGCCGTGCCCAGGGAGGACGCACTGCCGAGGGCGTCGCGAAACGGTCCGTAGAAGGCCGATGCATATTTTGCCGCATAGGACAGGATGCAGACGTCCTGCCGGCCGGCGACATCGAGCGCCCGGCGGATCGCCCCCACGCGGCCGTCCATCATGTCGGATGGGGCCACGATCGGGCAGCCCGCCCCGGCGAGCACCACCGCCTGCCGGCAGAGCAGCTCGACCGTCTCGTCGTTGAGAATCTTTCCATCGCGGAGCAGGCCGTCATGCCCGTGACTGGTGTAGGGATCGAGGGCCACGTCACAGATGATGCCCACCGCGTCGCCCAGCTGTTGGCGAATCGCGCGGACGGTGCGGCAGACGAGATTCTCGGGATCGAGGGCCTCGACGGCGTCCTCCGACTTGAGCCGGGGCTCCACCACCGGAAACAGAGCGATGGCCGGGATGCCAAGCTTTCGGGCCTCGTCTGCAGCCTTGACCACGCCATCGATCGAGAGCCGTTCCACGCCGGGCATGCTCGGCACCGGCAGGCTCGCCTCATGGTCGTGGACGAAGAGCGGCCAGATCAGGTCAGCCGGCGCGAGCGTCGTTTCTGCGAGCATCAGCCGTAGCCAGGGGTGCTGACGATTGCGACGCATCCGGGTTGCTGGAAAGGATCCGGCAGCTGTCATCGGCTTTTTCCCCCTACCTGGAATCGATCATCCTGGAATCAATCATCCTGGAGTCGATGATCACGGCCGAATCGAGTGTTCCAGTGAGCATTCCCGGGTCCCCGGTCAGTGTGGCCACGGCGCACGATTCGTCGGTCTCCCAGACGGCCACCTTCCTGACCACCACGCCCAGTTCGCCGAGAACTCCGGGGCCCACGACCTCGAGCAGGTAGCGGGCCATGTTCTCGGCGGTCGGATTGGAAGGCATCACGAAATACTTCGTGGGCTCGACCATGCGGATCGCCTCCAGGGCATTGGTGTCTTCCACGAAGATCAGGAACGCATGGTCCCAGTTGGCGTCGAGCCAGGCGAGCATCCGGTGCTTGATCAGGGAAAAGTCGACGATCCGGCCGACACTGTCGACCTCGACGCCGCCGGCGGCGGCCTCCACCTCGATATCGACCCGGTAGTTGTGGCCGTGAAAGAATGCGCACTTGCTCTCGTGGCGATAGAGACGGTGGCCGGCACAGAAGGTCAGTTGCCTGATCAGCGAAAGGTGCGTGCTGACGGGATCGTGCATGGCTCGATTCCTGGGCCTCGGTCGGGAGATCCTGGTCTGGACACTTGTCTGGAGATTTTGGTCTGGAGATGCGGTCAGGTGGAGACCGACTCGCGGGAGAGCGTCTCCACTCGGATCGGCTGGATGTCGAACTTGGGATTCTGGCCCAAAAACCGGCAAGGATTGTTGTGGAACACCTCGATCGCCTCCTGCAAGGAGTGGCCTCGGCGACGGTATTCAACGACGCACTCCTGCAGCGTGAACGGATCGCTCGGCCCCCAGTCGGCCGATGAGTTCACGAGGATGCGATCGGTGCCATATTTTTCAAGCATGTCGACGGCCCGCTTCGGTGAGCACTTCGTGATGGGGTAGAGCGTGAATCCCACCCAGTAGCCGGCGTCGAGGCAGGGGCGGATCGTCTGCTCCTCGACGTGGTCAATCCAGATCCGATCGCGGTCGACATTCATTCCCGCCAGTACCTCCAGCACCCGTTTCGTGCCGTGGGCCTTGTCGGCCAGATGCGGTGTATGGATGAGGACGAGTTGCCCGTGCTTCATGGCGATGTCGACATGGGCCTCGAGCGCCGCGCATTCGTTCTTCGTCGACTTGTGCAGCCCCGTCTCGCCGACGCCAAGCACAGTCGGTTTCGCGAAGAACTCGGGGAAGTGCTTGAGCACCTCACGGGTGAGCGTGGGGTTCTCAGCCTCCTTCGGATTGACGGCCACCCAGGAAAAATGGCGGATCCCATACTGCGCGGCCCGCGTCGGCTCAAACTCGCTGATCTGCCGGAAGTAGTCGATGAAGGTCTCGGGGTAAAGCCGGTCGAACCCGGCCCAGAAGGCCGGCTCGGCGACGGCCACAACACCGCTCATCGCCATCCGCTCGTAATCCTGAGCCGTGCGGGCGATGGCGTGGTAGTGGGGCTGGATGATCTGCATGGTGGTGCTGGCTCCTGCGGTGCTCCGACGGTGTGCGGCGTTATCTTCGGCCGCTGCTCTCTGCAACGGGCAGCTTTAGTCCCTGCCGAACAGTTCGAGAAGCGCCACGGTCCGTTCGCGGTCGGCCCGCGGTTCGGCGAGAATCGCGAGCGCCTCACGGAGCCGGGCCATCTTGTGTTCCCCGACATGCCTTACTTCCCCGACATGCTTGGCCTCCCCGCCGGGCGTGGCCTCCCGGGCCACCGCGGCCTCGTACCGGTCGATGTGGGCGGCTATCTCGAGGAGCATGTGGCGGCTCTCGAGAAAGTAGTTTTCCGCAACAAGAGCTGCTGGGAGCATATTCGGGGCAACCGGCGGAGGTACGGAGGGGAACATTGCCGCTCGCGCGGCTCCTTCCAATCATAGCCTGCGTCCAAGGGGCAGACAGACGCCACCGCCGTCTCGAGCCCCCCCAGGCGGCACGACCCCTGCCACCGGATGTTTCTTGACAAGCGGAAACCGACCAGTAGCGTTGGGACGCTATAAGAACGGTGAGTGCCACGGTCTCTCGCGCAGCCTAATCTCAGCGTTGGAATCTCTCACCGATGATCCTCGTCACCGGCGGTGCCGGCTTCATCGGCAGCAATTTCGTCATCGATTGGCTGGCGGCCACCGACGAACCGGTCGTCAACCTCGACAAACTCACCTACGCGGGCAATCTGCGGAACCTCGATTCCCTCGCGGGCGACCCACGGCACCAGTTTGTCCGCGGTGACATTGCCGACACCGGGCTGCTCGAAGGACTGCTGGCGAAGCACCCCATTCGCGCGATCGTCCACTTCGCTGCGGAGAGCCACGTCGACCGCTCCATCCATGGCCCGGAGGCATTCGTCCAGACCAACATTCTGGGCACGTTCCGGCTCCTGGAGGCGGCCCGGGCACATTGGTCAGCCCTCGATGCCGGCCAACGGGAGGACTTCCGGTTCGTCCAGGTTTCGACCGACGAGGTCTACGGCTCTCTTGCCCCCGAAGCCCCGGCATTCACCGAACGGCATCGCTACGAGCCGAGCAGCCCCTATTCAGCCAGCAAGGCGGCCGCCGACCACCTCGTCCGCAGCTACCACCACACCTACTGCCTGCCGGTGCTCACGACCAACTGTTCGAACAACTACGGTCCTTTTCACTTTCCCGAAAAACTGATCCCGCTGTGCATTCTCAATGCGCTCTCCGGCCGACCGCTGCCGATCTATGGGGATGGCCGGCAGGTGCGTGACTGGCTCTATGTCAAAGATCACTGCAGCGCGATCCGGCGGGTCTTGGCGGCCGGCCGACCCGGTGAGACCTACAACATCGGTGGCTGGAACGAGCAGGCGAATATCGACGTGGTGCGGATGCTCTGCGGCATCCTCGACGAGGAGCAGCCGAGGCCCGACGGCGGACGCTACGCCGATCAGATCGAGTTTGTGAGGGACCGCCCTGGCCACGACCGCCGCTATGCAATCGATGCCCGGAAGCTGGAACGAGATCTCGGCTGGCGTCCCGCCGAAACCTTCGCGACCGGCATCCGCAAGACAGTCCGCTGGTATCTCGACCATCAGGACTGGGTGGCCGACGTGACCAGCGGCGGCTACCGGCAGTGGATCGATCGGCAGTATCCATCATGAAAATTGTGCTGTTTGGCAGGAGCGGTCAGGTCGGCCGCGAACTCGAGCAGGTGCTCGCCCCGCTGTGTCGGCTGGTGGCCTGCGGACGCGCCGAAGCCGATCTGGAGCGGCCCGATAGCGTGCGGGCCATCTTGCGACGTGAGTCCCCCGACCTCGTGGTCAACGCCGCCGCATACACGGCCGTAGACAGGGCCGAGTCGGAGCCGGGGCGGGCCCACCAGATCAACGCCGAGACCGTTGGGGTCATGGCCGACGAGGTGGCCCGGCTCGGTGGCTGGCTTGTTCACTATTCGACCGACTACGTCTTCGACGGCACACAACCCGGCCGCTATGTCGAAACCGATCCCACGGGGCCTCTCAATGTGTATGGCGCCACGAAACTCGCCGGCGAGCAGCTCATTGCGGCCAGCGGCTGCAAACATCTGATATTCCGCACCAGCTGGGTCTACGCGGCCCATGGCGCAAACTTCATCAGCACCATGCTGAGACTCCTGCAGGACCGCGACGAAGTCGCCGTGGTAGCCGATCAGATCGGGGCGCCGACGAGTGCTGCCCGGATCGCCACGGTCACAACCACCGCGATCCAGAGACTGGCGGCCGCGGAGCACGAGCCGCCCGCTAGCGGTCTCTATCATCTCACGGCCTCGGGGGAGACCTCCTGGCACGGCTACGCGGAGTTTATCGCAGCCACGGCCCGGGCCGGCGGCTTCCCGTTACGGGTCGCGGCCGGCGGCATCCGTCCCATCCCCTCGTCGGCATGGCCGCAGGCCGCTGGACGGCCCGCCAATTCCCGGCTCGCCACCGCCAAACTGCAGCATACGTTCGAGACGAGCCTGCCCGCCTGGCAGACCGATGTGCAACAGGTCGTCGCCACCCTCCTCTCGGGAGAATCAAACACATGAACCGCAGGGGAATCGTTCTCGCCGGCGGATCCGGCACCAGGCTCTATCCGGTGACGCGAACCGTTTCGAAGCAGCTGCTACCGGTCTACGACAAACCGATGATCTATTATCCGCTCAGCGCGGTCATGCTCGCGGGCATCCGGGAGGTGCTGATCATCTCCACGCCCGACGATACCCCGCGATTCCGCAGCCTGCTCGGGGATGGCGGCGACTGGGGTATGCGGATCGAGTATGCCGTTCAGCCACGGCCCGAGGGATTGGCGCAGGCATTCCTCATCGGTGCCGACTTTATCGGCGACAGTCCGTCGGTGCTCGTGCTGGGGGACAACATCTTTTATGGGCACGGTCTCGCGGAGCGGCTGCGGTCTGCCGACGCCCGGCCGGACGGCGCGACCGTGTTCGCCTACGCCGTGGCCGATCCACACCGCTACGGCGTGGTCGAGTTTGACGCGGCGGGACGGGCAAAGACGCTCGAGGAGAAACCGGCGAAGCCACGGAGTCGCTACGCCGTCACGGGTCTGTATTTCTACGACAGCGAGGTCGTGGAAATCGCCCGACAGATCCGGCCCTCTCCGCGGGGAGAACTCGAGATCACAGACGTCAACCGCGCCTACCTCGACTGTGGACAACTCCACGTCGAGATCCTGGGCCGCGGTGATGCCTGGCTCGACACCGGCACGCACGATAGCCTGCTGGAGGCGGGGCAGTTCATCCAGTCGCTCGAGAAGCGGCAGGGCCTCAAGATCTGCTGCCCCGAAGAGATCGCCTGGCGGAATGGCTGGATCGACGATGCCCAGCTCGCGTCCCTGGCCGCAGGCTATTGCAAGAGCGGCTATGGTGAATACCTGCTGGATATCATGCAGGATCGCGTCTACTGACCGGCTTGCGACAATGACCAGCGTGCGAACCCGACCGACTTGCGAAACTGACCGGCCCATCAAACACGCAACACTCCCTGCGCCCATGCAAGTCACCCCCACTCTCATTGCCGACGTGTTGCTGCTGACGCCGACGGTATACGGCGACAGCCGCGGCTGCTTCTTCGAGAGCTTCAACCAGCGCGTGTTCGAGGCCGCGATCGGCGGGGTGGCAGGTTTTGTGCAGGATAACCAGAGCCGCAGCCACCGCGGCGTGCTCCGCGGTCTGCACTATCAGGTCGAGCAGCCGCAGGGAAAGCTCGTGCGGGTGGTGGCGGGAGCGGTGTTCGACGTCGCCGTAGACATCCGCTCCGATTCGCCGACATGCGGTCGCTGGGTGGGTGTGGAACTCTCCGCCGACAATCACCGACAGCTCTGGATTCCGCCCGGTCTGGCCCACGGGTTTCTCACGCTCTCCGACACCGCGGAAGTCCTCTACAAAACGACCGACTATTATTTGCCCGAAGGCGAGCGGTGCGTGGCCTGGAACGATCCGGTGCTCGGCATTGACTGGCCGCTCGTCGGGCAGCCGATTCTCTCGATCAAGGATGCCGCCGGTCTGCCGTTTGCCGTCGCCACGGCCGGTGCATCCCGCGCATCGACTTTCTGAGCCCGAACCGCATGCACGACCGTGGCTCCGCAAACGTGGCCGTCATCATCGTCAACTTCAACGGCGGCGACTGCCTGTCGAGATGTCTTACGTGCCTCGCAGCACAGTCGATTCTGCCCACGCGGATCGTCGTGATCGACAACGGCAGCACGGACGGCTCGGCAGACACAGCACGGCAACTGGCCGAGCAGGACAGCCGTCTGGCTCCACGGATTCTGTTTCACATGGCCGGGGAGAATCTCGGCTTCGCCGCGGCCAACAACCGGGCCGTTGCGATGTGCGACGACGAGTTCGTTGCGGTCTTGAATCCCGATGCCTTCCCCGAACCGGGCTGGCTTTCGGCGCTGCTCGATGCCGCCCGCGCCCACCCAGACACCGCGGCCTTTGGCTCCCGGCAAATGCTCGCCGGCACGCCCGACCTCATTGATGGTCTGGGGGATGTCTACCACATCAGTGGCCTGTCGTGGCGGGCCGGACATGGCTGCCGCCTGACAGCCGCTGATCACCAGGACGCCGAAATTTTCTCCCCCTGTGCCGCCGCTGCCCTCTATCGCAAAGCGGCTTTCGACGAAGTGGGGGGGTTCGACGAGGACTTTTTCTGCTACTTCGAGGACGTCGACCTGGGGTTCAGGCTCCGACTGGCGGGATACCGTGCCCGCTATGTGTCGAATGCTGCCGTACACCACCTAGGGGGGGCATCCTCGGCAGCCGCCTCGAGCGAATTCGCCGTTTTTCATGGGCATAGAAACCTGGTCTGGTGCTTCGTCAAAAATATGCCCCAGCCCATTTTTGTGCCATCCTTGCTTGCCCATTTTCTCCAAACTATTCTAGTTTTTACTTTTTCCGCGCCTCGCGGGCATTTTCGCACCATAGTAAAGGCGAAATGGTACGCAGTAGCTGGGCTCCCGAAATGCTTGCGAAAACGACGAATCGTGCAGAGAAACAAACGCGTGTCGGCGACCGCCCTCGGGCGGTGGCTCGACATGAGCCTGTACCGCAGGCGGTGCTCTCGCCGGTCACCGTCGTGATCGTCAACCACAATGCGGGCCGCCTTCTGGCCGACTGCCTTGAGTCGGTGCTCGCCCAGGCTGCCGAGGTCGTGCTCGTCGACAATGCCTCCGATCCGGAACGATTCGAGCCTGTGCTGGCGGAGTTTGAGTCGCATCCGCGACTCCACGCGATCCGCTCAGCGGAGAATCTCGGCTTCGCCGCCGGCTGCAACCTCGGCGCGGAACTCTCCACCCAGCCGCTGCTTCTGTTTCTCAATCCCGACTGCGTGCTCGCGGCCGGCACGCTGCCCCGACTGTGCGAGTCGCTCGAGAAAAACCCTCAGGCCGCGATGGCTGGTGGTCTGCTCACCTATGCCGATGGCCGCGAGCAGGGCGGGGGCCGCCGGGCCGTTCCCACCCCGTGGCGGTCGTTCGTGCGGGCCTTCGGTCTCGCCCGCCTGTCGCGACGCTGGCCGAAACTGTTCAATGATTTTCATCTCCATCAACAGCCGCTCCCGCAGGCACCACTGTCGGTCGAGGCGATCTCTGGAGCCTGCATGCTCGTCTCGCGGGCGGCCATCGACGACTTCGGTCTCATGGACGAAGGCTATTTCCTGCATTGCGAGGATCTCGACCTCTGCATGCGGGCGCGGTCGCATGGCTGGCAGATTCTCTTCGTGCCCGATGCACCGATCGTGCATTTCAAGGGGGAGTGCAGCCGAGAACGGCCGGTGTTCGTGGAGTGGCACAAACACAAGGGCATGGTCCGCTTCTACCACAAACATTTCCGCCACCAGTATCCAGCCGGGCTCATGCAGCTGGTGACTGTCGGCGTCTGGCTGAGATTTGCCGCCGTCGTGACGCGAATTCAGGCTGCCTCGGCCTGCGAACGCCTGCGTCGAAGCCGAGCCCGGCAGCGGTTTGAACGTTTCCAGGGGAACGGTTCGTCTGCCCAGCAGACGCCACTCGACCATGCCGTGATGCCGATCGCCATCTCGACCCGGCCGCTGACGTCTTGAACCACAAGCCACGGGCTTGATTCGGCTGTATCCTGTCGATCCCGTTCTCGTGGGTGACGCCCACTGAATCCTGTACCAACCCCCAACCCCCACCGCACAAGCGCAGATAGCCACAGATGGCATGGAGCAGAGGTGCCACGGAGGCAGTCGGGGTGCTGGGTGGCAGAAGCTTCGTCGGGCGGTTGGTGCTCGCGAGACTGGTGAAAGCCGGAGTGCCCGAACAAAACGGCTCCGCTCGCCAGGTATTCGCATTTTCCAGGGACATCGCGGCGGCGTGTGCGGCAGGTGCGACCGACGGCGTCATCTGGCACAGGCTCGCCGCCGGTCACGGCATGGACCGAACGTCGATCCCGCAGTGGATCGCGGTCTGCCCGCTCTGGGCCGTTCCCGAGCACTTTTCGCTCCTGGAGTCGTCGGGGGCCCGGCGACTCATCGCGGTCTCGTCGACAAGCCGCCTCACCAAGCAGGCATCCGCCGCCGCTCCCGAGCGGGCACTCGCCGCGCGGCTCGCCACCGCCGAGGCTGAGGTCATCGACTGGGCCCGCGCCCGCGGCATCCCTGCCACGATTCTCCGCCCGACCATGATCTACGACGGGCTCCACGACCGGAATGTCGCAGCGATCGCCAGCTTCATCCGCCGCTGTGGATTTTTTCCGGTGGCGGGCGCCGCGAAAGGCCTGCGGCAGCCCGTCCATGCCGACGATATCGCCGCGGCCTGCCAGGCGGCGATCGCCACCGAAGGTCTCCGTGACACCTACGAACTTTCGGGCGGCGAAACGCTCACCTACCGGGAGATGGTGGAGCGGATCTTTGTCTGGCTCGACCGTCATCCGAAGCTCGTCACGATTCCCCTACCGCTGATCCGGGCCGCCGCCCCCTTGGTGAGTTGGCTGCAACTGGTGAGCTGGCTGCCACGAGCGGGCTGGCTGCGGCGGCTCGAGCTCCTGCCTGCAATGGCCGCCCGCATGAACGTGGATCTCGTCTTTGATCACGATGCGGCCAGACGGGATTTCGGCTTTCGGCCCCGGCCGTTCGCGCTTCCCCTGCGTCACGATCCGGATCATGCTGCAGCACTCGCATGACACATCCGCACGCCCTGAATACACCGTCCTCCATACATGCCGCCCCGGCCAGCGGTCCGAGTCCGGGTCATGGCCACGGCCATGACGCCTCCGCGGGGGCCCCGGTTTCCCAGACGTTGTTTCTGCTCTTCTTCGGCTTTGTGCTGGTCGTCCTCAATAGTCTGGTCGACTCGCGGGCCATCGACGTCAGCCTGATTCCCAGACTGCTGGCCCTGCTCGTCTGCCTGACGGTGTCGGTCGTCGTCGTGAGCCTGCCGCAGATCGGTCGCCTCCTCGACTTCTCCGTGCTTCGCGAGCCGGTCATCCCCCTCTTCGCCGGCTATCTCCTCGTCACCTGCGTTTCGCTCGTGTTCGCCGTCAACATCTCTGCCGGATTCACCGACGTCTTCCGCACGCTGGCGACGTTTCTGACGCTCTGCCTGTCGTGCCTTCTCCTGCCGATCGTGCCCCGCTGGCAGGAGCAGATTCTTCGGCTGGTGATCGTCGCCGGACTGATCGGCGTCGCAGTGGGCGGTTACGAAATCGTCACGCAACTTGGCGTGGGCATCCACGGCCGCCGGGCGATGGAGCAGATCACGGCACTGATGTCGAGCGTGAACCTCTACGCCGGCATGCTCAGCCTGATGCTCCCGTGGTGTCTCTGTGGCGTGGTGCTCCTCCGCGGGGCATGGCGAGGGCTGGCGGCCATCGTGGCGGCATCGATGCTCGTGATGATTCTGCTCCTACAATCGCGGGCGACCTGGCTGGCCGTGCTCGCCGGGGCAGCGGCCGTGGTTGGTGTGCTGCTGCTCCACCCCTCCTGGTTCGGCCTGTCCGCGCGGGCCCGCCGCCTGCTGGCCGCCGCATGCCTCGGGGGCGTGATCACGCTTGCCGGCGGCCTCGCCACCGCTCCGGCCGACAACTTTTTTGCCCAGCGGTTTCGCAGCATCTTTGTGGCCCCGGCTGGTCCCGACGCGATGCCGCGCGAGGGGGGCCGATTGATGATCTGGGGGATCACGTCGCGGATGATCGCCGACCATCCGCTCACGGGCGTAGGGGCTGGCAACTTCACGGTCCGACTCCACGAATACTACGGCGACGACGACCTCGACTTCTCCAACGTGCACACCAACTGGGTGCAGCCCCACAACGACTTTCTCTGGGTCTTCGTGGAGAAGGGGGTGCTCGGCATCGTGCTGTTCGCAGGCTGCTTGGTGGCCGCCTTCGCCGGCATCCGCACAACCCTTCCACAGGCAGAGCAGCCGGGCGAACGGTGGCTCAGCCTGGCGGCACTGATGGGGCTCGTCTCCTACGTCACGCTGTCCTGCTTTGATTTCCCACTGGAACGCATCAATCATCAGGTCTATCTCGCCCTGCTTCTGGCCGTTGTCACGGTTCAGAACCATGCCGTTCGGCCGGTGGCTGGTGGCCTGCCAGCCCGCAGCACCCGTGGCTACGGATGGCTGGTGATCGCATCCCTGCTCGTGGCAGCCCTCGGCATGGGCATCGTCTACTCCCTGGCGGCGATCAGGCAGGAGAAGGATGTGATCGTGGCGCGACGGGCCTGGCGGCTGGGCCGGTGGGAGGAGATGCTCGCGGCTGCACGGCGGGCCCGGACATCCTGGAAAACCCTCGATCCGCTCGTCAGCCCCGTGGCGTTTCTGGAGGGCATGGCCCAGGTGCGGCTGGGCCACGTCGCCGAGGGGATCGTGTGCCTGGAGCAGGCACGCATCGACAACCCCAACCGCATGTATGTCATCAACAACCTCGGCATCCTCTACGCCGGCACCGGACGTTTCGACGAGGCCATCGAGTGTTTCAGTCTGGCGGCCAACCGCTATCCACACCGGATCGAGCCGTTCAACAACCTTGCCAGCTGTCTGATCGAGACGGGCCGGGCTGCGGAGGCGGTGGCACTTCTGGAACAGATTCCAGACGAGGCCTCGAACAACGGCGTCCGCCGCAATCTCGCTCTGGCCCGCGAACTGGCCGCAGCCACGCCGCCCGAGCCGGTCGAAGAACCTGGAGACGATGAACAAGCCACCCCGGCCCCGTGAAGCTCCCCCGTGGCAACAAGATTGCATCTTGTTGTTGACAGATTCCGCACGTTAAAAACTTGCCGCCACGGGTCTCATCCTTTGATCACGCCCAAGGTACGGAGCATCGCTCCCATACAAGCCCTGAGCGTAAGCGACGGGATCACAGCTGTGTCGGATTCGGGGCGTCGCCGTAGACATCCTTGGGGTCGAAGGCTTTGGCCTGCTCGGTGAATTCGAGTGCCGTGCCCTGTGTCCGCTCGGCACCAACCGGCACCCTGCGGTAGAAGCAGGAGCGGTAGCCGACGTGACAGCTGGCGCCGCCGGCGATCGCGACCCGCAGCCAGACGCAATCCTGGTCGTCGTCGATCCGCATCTCAGCCACCTTCTGCACCAGCCCGCTGGTGGCGCCCTTGTGCCAGAGCTGCTGCCGGCTGCGGCTCCAGTAGTGGGCCTCGCCTGTCTCGATCGTCTTGGCCAGCGCGTCACGATTCATCACCGCCACCATCAAGACCTCGCCCGATGCGTAGTCTGTGGTCACGCAGGGGATCAGCCCCTGGGCGTCGAACTTCGGCGCCAGCTCATGCCCCTCCTCGACCTGCTCGACGGAGACGCGTTGCCCAAAAGGCAATCCACAGCCGAGTGCCCCGGGGGCGGAAGACGGAATGGGTGAATCGGGTGCGGGCGAGGCGGATGCGGACACGGTGCGACGGCTCCTCGAATGCGGCCTGGAAAACGTTCCGGAGGAAACAACTCCCTCTATTCACTCTCCCTATTCAATAGGTTGACCGGTCGGTTATCCAGCCCCTATACCCTTTTGAATGGTGTCGCCTCCCCAAGGAGCCTTTTCATGCCCCTCTCGAACATCCACGTGCCAGCCGCCAGGTGCCCCGTCGCCCTGCCTGGCGGAGCCGCCTTCCGCAAGGCCCTCGAGCTGCTGGCAATGCTGCTGGCGATGCTGCTGCCGCCGGCCGCTGGTTCGGCCGCCGACTGGCCGACCTTTCGTGGACCGGAGAGAACCGGTGTCGCTCCCGACACGGGCCTGCTGGAATCCTGGCCAACCGAGGGGCCCCGGCTCGTCTGGGAGGCTGCCGGAGCGGGCCGGGGCTACGCGAGCCTGGCGATCGCGGGAGAAAAGATCTACACGCTCGGTGATGGCCTCTCGACTGCCGACGACAAGGACGAATATCTCTCCTGCTTCGAACGGGAGACCGGCAAGCAACTCTGGAAGACAAAGACTGGCCAGCCCTGGTCGGCCGGTGCCGAGTCGTGGCAGGGTTCGCGGAGCACGCCAACGGTCGATGGCGACATGGTCTACGTGATCACGCCCTTCGGTCAACTCGTGGCCTGCGCGACGGGAAACGGCAAGGAGCGGTTTCGGGTCGATCTCATGGCCACGTTTGGGGGCAAGAAGGGGGATTCATGGGGTTCGAGTGAGTCGCCACTGGTCGACGACGACCGGCTCGTCTGCACGCCCGGGGGTGAGCAGGCCACGATGGTGGCGCTCAACAAGAAGACCGGCAAGCTCCTCTGGTCGTGCCCGATGAAGGGCGACCGTGGTGCCGGCCACTCGTCGATCGTGATCAGCCAGCCACTCTCCAGCCAGACTGGGGGCAGGAAGGTCTACGTGCAGACCACGGCGGCAGGCGCCTTCGCCGTCGACGCCCAGACTGGCAAGTTCCAGTGGGCCTATCCGATCGACCAGACGACGGCCGTCATCCCCACGCCGATCGTCCGCGGTGATCTGGTCTTCTTTTCAGCCGGCTACAAACGGGGTGGCGCCCTGCTGCAGCAGGTGCCGGGCCCCGATGGCGGCGTCACGATCAAAGAGATCTACGGGCTGAAAAAGGAGCTTGCCAACAAGCATGGTGGAATTGTGCTGGTGGGTGACCACCTCTATGGCGATTCCGACGATGCGGGCATTCCTTTCTGCGCGGAACTGATGACGGGGAAGATCGTCTGGAAGAAGCGTGGCAGCGGCAAGGGATCGGCCACGGTGACGGCGGCCGACGACCATCTCTACGTGCGGTTTGCCGATGGAACAGTGGCCTTGGCGAAGGCCGATCCGGCCGACTACGAAGAGCTGGCGACGTTCAAGATCCCGGGCAGCGATGCCCGGCCGAGCTGGTCGCACTCAGTGATTCTCGACGGCCGACTCTACATCCGCGAACAGGACAGAATCTTCTGCTACGACCTGCGAAAGTAGCGGGCGGCTGCAACGCTCGTGTCGTGCTCTCGTGGCGACCGGTTTCGGGCCTCGTGGCGGCCCTGGCATGGATTCCGCAAGTTAAAAACTCGCGGCCACGGGAGACAGACGCTGCGGCTCCGTTCATAATCGCCACCAGCCTCTCTTCGTAGCCACGAGCCTCTCTTCGTGGCGGCAAGTTTTCAACTTGTCCGTGAGTTGAGCCGACCCCGCGTGGCGGCCGGCTCAACCCTCCGAATCCACGCTGTCAGTCGTGTGAATCGGCCACGGCCTTATAGATGGCCCCGCCCAGGATGCCGCCGACAATCGGGGCCACCCAGAAAAGCCACAGTTGCTGCAACGCCCAGCCACCCTGGAAGATCGCGGTCGCAGTGCTGCGGGCAGGATTCACCGAGGTGTTGGTGACAGGGATGCTGATCAGGTGGATCAGTGTCAGGCACAGGCCGATCGCGATCGGCGCGATCATGCTGCCGGCCTTCTTGTCAGTCGCCCCATGGATCACAAACAGAAACCCGGCTGTGAGCACCGTCTCGATGATGAAACAGCTCTGCCAGGGATAGCCGCCGGGGGAGTGTTCGCCGAAGCCGTTGGACGCGAAACCGGTCGTTGCCGCATCGAAGCCGGGCAGCCCGCTGGCGACTAAATAC